>Ga0247780_1000127_pt1 | contig 72508 bp, 96 predicted proteins | sample UWRJL079202R5_FD_179927 | JGI IMG/M metagenome (GOLD analysis project Ga0247780, IMG submission 179927) | Plant litter microbial communities from Arlington Agricultural Research Station in Wisconsin, United States - UWRJ-L079-202R-5 | ecosystem: Environmental > Terrestrial > Plant litter >...
ATTGACATTGACTACGACGGCAAGGGCGACAGCAGCCACCCAAACGACGGCAGCTTTGGCTGGCACATCATGTCGGGCCCGCCCGACCAGCACGCCAACCTGAACCGGCGCGACGGCTCCGACTGGGCCGTGTACGGCTGCGACGAGACCAAGCACGAGGGCCGGCAGTCGGCGCGGATTGTGTGCACCAAGGACAAGGACCACAACTGCGATAGGCTCTTTCTGGGGCGCGTGGCGGACACGGTGGTCGACATGCCCGCCCACTGCGGCCCGGGCAAGTACGCCCTCGTCGTCAGCGTCGAGCCCATGCATCAGGCCCACGACGACGACGTCCTCGCCCCCCATCTCAAGCGGCGTCTTCCCGTCGCCGCCCAGGTGTTCAACCTCTCGTTTGACTACGGCTTCCACCGCCTCCAAGGCCGTGCCGACAACAGGATGAAGCTCCGCATCGACTACAGCAACGCCAAGGGGTACTGGGATGACGTGGTGGCCGCCAAGCCGGGCTCCAAAAAGTTCCGCCGCAGCGTCGGCGAGGGCGAAGACATCCACCATATCGTCCAGCGCGACTTTGCCGGCGACTACAAGCGCTTCCTGGACCACTCGTACCGGCTCGACCGGCGCCACACACCGCCCGAAGAGCTGCATCTGCTCCACGAGCGCTGGTTCACCGACAATCTGCCCGACTGGGTTCAGCGCCTGACAAAAATCAACAAGAATGTCGACGTGCTGGACCAGCGCATCCAAAAGACGTTTGTGTACAAGATCCTGGACGAGAAGCGCACCTGCCCCAACGGCGAGTTTGCCGCCGACATCCGCGCGCGGATCACGGCCGACGTCCAGACGTCCGGCGTCCTGACGCTGATTGGCGACCTCGCCAACCTCAAGGAGTTCCGGCATTCGTACATCAACTTCCGGAACAAGGGCGAGGTCAAGGCGTCGCTCGTGTTCCACGCGCACGGCGAGCTCCGGCTGCCGTACATGGAGGACACGCTGCTGGGGATTGCGCCGATCGGGGCGAGTTTCAAGATCCCCGGCATTGTGACCATCGGGCCCGAGTTCAAGCTGGTGGCCTCGGTCGAGGGCCGGGTGTCTGTCGACGCGGACGCGAGGGTGGATTTCTCCGTCGCGAAGTGGGACTATTCGCAGAGATATCCGGCCGACAACGACGAGCACATCGATCCCGACAACGACGAGCCCGACAAGCCCACGTTTGCGACGTCGAACAAGAAGGGGGACGACGGGATAAAGTTCGACTGGCATGTGACGGCTGAGGGGCTGGTGGAGATGCATCTGATACCGATGGTGACCTTTGGCATTGTGTTTAACCCCAAATGGGAGGTGCCGAGCACGGCGGCGGATCTGGGCGTGGACACGTACCTGAGGGTGCATGGCGATGCGGCTGTGGGCAGTGGGCAGGAGTTTCAGGCGTGTCTGGCGAGTGAGGCGGGCTATGATGTGTTTGCGAGGATTACGGCGCCGACGTTTTTTGGGCTGGATTTGAACCGGAAGTGGTCGCTGTTTGATGACGAGGTGAGTACTTTACCCCGGACAACTGATGTCGTGGCGCCCTAAAGGCTGACTGATCGGAAACCACAGGTGAGCATTTACAGGAGCGCCGGCTGCCCGAAGCCTGGCGCCAAGATCCGCCGGAGGGAGGAGATGTTGTTGGATGCTCCGAGGGCAGAAGCCAGTCCGGCCGTGGAGACGGAAGCTGATGAATGGTTGATGGCACGTGGAGGTAACTCGGGTGTGGGTGCAGAGATCAAGTCCGGTCAGGGGTTTTCGCCATTGGAGCGGTTTAGCTTTGAGTCTTTGTTGTAGTTTAATTCAATTCCCACGGCGCTGTAAAACAAGTTTTCCAAACCGAATTGGTATCTCACTCATCAACACCTGCCAACCTCCTTCTGTGAGGTCACCCCCGTAGGATCTGTTTTCAGCTTTGCAGCGGCGCCGCGTAGGATCACTCTACCTCAAGGAGAACTAGGGAAAGCTCATGACAAATTAGCCATAGCTCACCCTAGCTTACCCCAGCTCAGGAATACGAACGAAAAAGGAAATTTCGTGTGCCCAGATTCGTCTCAGATAACCAGGCTGTTATTAACTGACTGGAAGTGATCTTGTGGATCCTCGAGAACACAAATACTATAGCAACTCAGCCACATTTTCGATGACGCAGTTTTGCCCTCAAACAATACGGAAAATTTCTCAAATTTGACAGCGGTATTGCTGGAAATCTCTCAGAGCATGTGGATGTTGGTATTGACCTTAACCCTAGACCGCTTTAGGGCTGTCTGATGATCTACTGTCGCCAACCGGCTGGACGACGCTACTGGATGACCAGACACCCCAAGCTATGACTACTTGTATAATACTAGCGTGTGTCCACAAACATTCTACAGCAACTATTCTTCTTTTCTGTAGTGATAATTATGTAGTAACTGACACCCCGTTGTCGCAGGAGATATTCTGTAATCCTTGGCCCCTCTTCAAAACACCCAATCATCACAGCACTTCGCCAACTCAGCAACCACCAAATCAAAAAAATCACTCAGATCCTCCCCAACCCCACCATTCATAACATCCTCCGCCCTCAAAAACATCAACACAACATCCCGATATCTCCTCCCAGCCCAACACGCCAAACCACTCTCACATTTGGCAACCACCAACCTCCTCACCTCCTCGCTCCCCCACGGGCCTCCATTCTTCCCATTGCCACTACCACTACTACTATTACTACTACTACTACTACTACTAACCTTCTTATTACTAATCCCCGTAATATTCCCCACCTTATTCCAAAACCCAACCTCCGAAAGCATCAATCCAAACCCATATATATCAAACGCCGCCCTCGCCTTCGGCGGCTCCTTCTTCTCCGCTAGCGCTTTTAGTTGAAATGGATGTAAATACATCTCAAACTCAACACTGCGAAACAAAGGGAACGATATCCCCCCTGGATTCTCAGGCCGGCTCAGACCGAAACTTGATACGTAGGGGTTTTCCAGACCGGGGAGAACTGCTGTTGCCGCTGCAGGAGTGGAGGTTTTAGAGTAGATAAAGACCACGCTATCGGAGATGAAGCACTTATGATGCCACCAGGCTAGAAGAAACGTATACAGCGTCTCGCTGAGCGTAGAGGCGATGCGCATGCGCTGCTCTTATGTCGGGAGGGTGCGTTAACCGGGGGTCTGGGAGAGAAGGGCGTACAGAGATATGGGATCGCGGGTGGGATTGCTGGTGGGAGGGAAGGAGGAGATGAGGCCGATGGTGTTGTCGATGTGTGGGCTGGTGACGGTGCCGAGGGTAGAGAGGGTGGAGAGGGTGGAAGGCTTTTGGGAGTGTTAGAGGAGGGAAGCTAGGCTGGCAAGGCGTTCTCGGGTAGTGGAGAGGAGGCCTTGGGGGGAAGTGTACCATTGAATAAGGATGCGTTGGGAGGTGGAGGTGGAGGTGGGGGTGTATTCGCAGCGGGACCAGCGGGTGAGATATTGAGGGAGGTCGTTGAAGGTGCTGGAGTCTCGGGACATTGCTTTTATGACGTCGATGGCGGGTTTATCGTGGCCGGCTGCTGCTTTGGTTTGCTGGCGGAGGATTATGAGGTTGATGGTCTTGCCAAGAGGCAAGGCTATTTTTGCCTAGGCCGCCAGTATGGCCTTGATGGATTGGGGGTTGTTGAGGACCAGGCCGAGACCCTGCTCGAGGATGAAGTCTCGCAGTCGTTGGGGAAGAATGCTGAGAAGCTGATTGTTCTAATGGGTAATGTTATCTACCTCCTTCTTCAGTTCCGGTTGACCTGTGTTATCCTATAGCTTAGAATAATGCAGCGCCCGTGTCAAGAAGGGAGTGCCTTTCAGGTAGAGCTTAACCCTGTCGGCATGTCGCATTTAAGCTATAAAGACAACCGAGTTCGTCGCACCGCTAGGTTGGGTTGGCAGAGTTAAAGCTTATGCCATCACTGTTGTGTTAAGGGCCCCGTTCTTCTTGAGGATCTTCTCAACCCGCTTGAAACTGTTTAAGATTTAGGAAGCTGCGTTCAGAAACTGGTTTCCGATGGAGCTCTGCACGTTAGCAAGGAGGGAGCCCTAGATAAAATACGTCTTAGTGATGAAACGCAACCCTTTATCGTTTCCGTTGATAACGTCTACCATAACGGTCCACCACATCTTAAACTTATAGTACTCCATCTCAATGCTGGCGAAGTTAGCGGCGATGTCCTCGCCAAAGTCCCTCGCTTCGGCGATTGCCTCCCAAATCGCGCATATTTTATCGTAGACAGCGGTAAGTCCGCCTACGCCAATCGTAAACGCGGGGATTTCCAGGACTCCGCTGGCCGACATGCTTCCTGTTTCGTTAGGTAGTGAAGATCTGGAGAGTTTAGTTGTGTTGTTAAAGCTAGCGAAGCCACAAGATGGGCAGAAAGGGCAGCTGGGTGGTTGCACGCTTGTTAAGCGCACAGTGAAAAATCGCCCTAATTATGTGCCACTGAAACGTCGCTGGCTTTCGGTTAACAAGAGTGACCCGTTGGAGTAGGAGGAGGAGATCTGACAGGGGTCTAGGATTAGGCTTGAAATATGAAACTCTGCAATCTGCTCTTAGACCCTGCTTCCCTACATTCCATTCACTAGGGTCAGTCCTTAATGTCTAAGAAATTATCAAGCGGCCCTTGAAATTGACAGGCAGCTAACAAGATTCTATTCAAGCGTTCAAGTTGTCAGAATTCGAGGGTAACTTCCCATTGCAGCCATATTGACACAGACATTGTCCTCCGGCTTAATCATTTGATACGCTTAAACGGCAATAGAGAAGACTTCAAGTTAAAGCTGCATGAGAGGTCTCCGCGGCGACGCTTTTGGCAGGCAGGTAGATATGGCGTGGTTGGGACCAGATAACACGTTCGGCGAACTCGACCTAACTCCAGAGCTTCTCCTTCTTTTCTCACTTGGCTTCCGAGATCAGATTCGACGCTCTATGGTCAGTTTTAATGCTCTGGAAGGGGGAGAAAGTGTTCTGGTTGCTGGGTTGCACTCACATTTCACTTATCGAGTTGTCCCAGACCACTTACCACTCATGAATAAATTTACAACAATAGTGCCAATACGGGCCATGTGAGATTTAATGATGAGACTGCCAGAAACCCTCAATACGGACGAGATTTGATCAATGGGGGGTTGAGAAGAAGGAGAGGCGCAAGCTCGAGAAGGAGGAAGCCAAGAAGAAAAAGGCAGCCGCCAAAGAGGCCAAGAAGAAGGACAAACGCGGTCCCCTCAGCAAGGAACGTGTCAACCCTGAAGACGACTTGGATTCCAGTTCAGAGAGCTCCGATTCTAAGGATCAAGACGACCTGGGAGACGACGGCGATGACGGCTTTGCCGACGATGATGATTTCATCCGGGCGTTATTCGACGATGAGACGGTCAATGCCATTGAGACGGATGAATACAATGCCGCAGTTGGCGGGAAAGATTTTAGCTGGCTGGAGGATATCCCATCCAACATGGGCAAATTGGCTGTACATGGCCACTGTGTGGCAGCCCTTAAAGGAGCAGGGGATTACCATTCCTAACAACGAACGTCACCGGACAAAATGCGTTCTCATAAAGAAGAGCCCGACATCAGGTGCCATAGAAGCCTTTACGCCAGCTGCGGAGGAGCTGAAGGAGCTCCACAATACTGTTTTCCAGAAAGACTACAGCGAGGAGAAGCTCGAGGCGCTTCGAGAAGCAACCAAGTGTAAGATTAGGTCAAGAATGAGTCCTAGATACTTGTCGACGTGAGAAATTCGACTGTCAAATCCTTCTTCTGCCTCCTTTCTGAACCTAGTTACGATGCCATAGTCTCTTCATTCCCTCTTACACGCCTAAAAAAACACTCAAATTTAAATCCCCATAATATCTCGTGAAAATATTACCTCAGTTTCATCAGATGCTCATCATCCTCTACTACTCTCACCATTCGGACCATCAGAACGCTAACGCCCTAGCAGGTCAAAGTGTGAAAATTCGTCGATCAATCTCTAGGAAATAGTAGGAGAAATGCACTAGCCCGTTCCTCCCGGTCGATCAACACACCCCGGTACTTCAAGAATTAGGACTTCATCAGAGAAAAACAATCAGAATCTGATTTACCCCTCCACCGCTTGCGAATTTCTTTCGCCATCGCTACCTTGTCTTGTCTTGCCAACATTCTCCAAGCCCTTATCCGTAGCTAGCCTCTGCCAAACAAAAACCTCTCAAGCCCTGCCATAAGGAGAAGGTCGTACAGCTCAAGGCAAGCGCGTAAAGTCATTTAAATTTTCACTTACGCAGCCGGATCTCACTATAAAGGTACTTAAAGGCCTTGTTCAAACCCTCTAGACAGAGGCTTCTCCGAAAGACATTTCGTGAACTAGACGTGGCACAGGAAAGAGAGCAATGTCCCCGGGGTGCAAGTACGCATCTGACTAGCTGGACAATGCTAGGCTTCCGGGGCATATTCTAATAGGGACGACCGGCGAGATACACGAACGGTGGCCAAACCTTGGCAAATGATCGGCCAGGGGATTTTACATCATATAGCAAAGTCGCCATTTGTTCGATGTTCTTACCACAGGGACAGACTGAGTGAAGCGACTAGCACTTCTCTGCCAAATCTGACCGGGTGCAACGGAGGGCGACGCAATGGCTGCGGAAACAGAGGTCGACGGTGGAGTGCTTTGCTATCAGTGTGACCTTCGAAGACCTTAACCAACATCGCCAACTCCTTAGGTATGTTTGATCAGTGGCCGCAAATTAACCCCTGTTCGCCACCTCTGTTAACAGCCACTTAATGTCAATGTTCATCCCCCGATGCTAGACCATCAAGGCGGTCCTCAGCAAAAACAAATCCGGCACAGCCTTCTTGCTACTTGTGTGAGTTTCGGTAACGAGAAAAAACCAAACCAGCCAACACCGGAAAGTTTCTCCTAGCTCAGCATCTATCTACTATCCAACCGTCACAACCCACTAGCCACCCTCTTCCTCCCAACAATACAAACCTGATCCAACGTATGATACACCCCCTTATCAATCTCTCCCATAGCCTCTGCCTTCAACTGCTCCACCCTCTCCTTCGACCACCCCGCCCCCTCCAAACACCCCAAAAAGCACTCAATAATATTCCTCGTCCCCTTCTCTCTCAATTCTAGCTCAGGCTCCTGCAACTTATCACTTGAAAACACATCCTCATGCACCTCAACCAGCCCTAGACCCCTCCACACGCTGTCCCTCTTCATATTCCTCTCTTCCCGCATCATCAATTTAATAATAACATCCTCTCCCGCCCGGAACGAGTCCAGCCCGTCATATATCTCCTGACAGGCAGCTCGTGACGTTCCCGAAACCGAGCTGTACAGCGTGAAATTGCATGAGTCGATCCACTGAATCTAATCCGCTCCTTCCACGTCTCAACCTCCCCAATCGAGAAACCATCAACACACAGAATAGGACCATCTATTCCACCACGACTCTCGTCCCCCTGCTATCCGCCTTCGGAATTATCTCAGCAAGCTCAGACCCTTCGTTGTGGTGCCGATGTACCCCCCCTCAAGGCACTCGCCACTAGCCAATCCACCAATCAGAACCCCCCATTATTAACTACAGAAGCAGCACCGTCACGCCAGCGCAACATACGACGCTCCGGCCGAGTACAGCACCCCACCACCACCCTCGCTCTCCATCATCCAACCAATAACCGCTTCACTCGACGACGACGCGGCGGCGGCGCCGACCTTTACACGCAGCGCGCCTCCCACGGCCATGTCTAGACTGTTGAGTGCGACTAGGACTTGCGACGGCGGTTTTCCATCGAAGATCTCGGGCGACAAGACTGGTGCCTTTCCTGTCCAAGAAGATTTTGCCGCGACTGTCTGATGACCCACAGCTACGTCCTGCGTGCTGAAAGACCCGCCTGCCACGCCGGCTCTTGATTTGGGGAAGGCGATCCAGGATGCTGTGGCTGTGCCCGTTGCCGCAACATTGGAGGTTGGGTTTGCGGCGGCAAGTGTTGCCCCCTTGGGAAGCCCTCCTGTGTCAAAGCAGAGCGTGAAGCTCCGAGTGGTAACATCGATTACCGTCGCGGATACCCGCCAACGGCTGTTGTTGTTGTTGTTGTTGTTCGGGTTGCTAGATATTTCAAACCCGCTCAGCCAGACCACGACATTCGGCGGTTCGATGTACGGCCGGTCGAAAGTGACGACCAGGGTCCCACCGCCCGGACGCGAATCCACGCTGCCGATCTGGAAGTCGCTACTGCCAGGGGCAGCCTTGAACCACGTTGCTGCGCCGGAAGTCAGGAGAGTGCCCTTGGTCGTCTGGATGTGCATGTCGGCCGTGGAGGCCGTCATCTTATCCGCAAAGGACGTCACTCCGACGACCATCTGCGCTGTCGGGACGAGATCGAGCGCCGAGAGACCCACGACGATGTCCGGCGCGGAGGGGTACACCATCGAAAAGACCTGGCGCTGGGCGGCTGACATGGAAGGCTTGTGCTTCAGCTCGTCGGTGCTGAACCGGCCTGTGTCAGGCTTTTCGTGGGGGTAGATTTCGCTGATGAAGGCCTTGTCCGTCTCGGACAGGTCCGTGTTCCACGGGGTGGAGTAGTTGTGGTTGATGGTCAGGAGGGCAGGCACCGAATAAAGCATGATGGAGCTCAGGTCGAAGTCGGAGAACTGGGTGGTGGTGCGGCTGTAGAGGTTGAAGATGTTGATGTTGACCTGCTCCGCAGACCATCCCTGCGAGCTCATGTAGTACTCGTACACGGCCTGACGGTCCCACGGGATGCCGCCCGCCGGCGATTGGTGCTCATGGATGCAGCCGATAGCGTGGCCGAACTCGTGCGTGATGACGCGTGAGAACTCGTCGTCTGACGTAGTGTCGGTCAGCCACCCCAGATTCATGGTCTGCAGGCTGAGCGGCGTCGCTAGACAGTCGGTGCCGACGCGCGACCACGACTGTCCGCTGTTGTCGCATCGCACCCGGATCTCAGCGTCAGCGTCGGGGACGAAGACGAAGCTGAGGTTGGCATACTGGGTCCACACATTGGCGTACTGCTGGATCTTTTCCTTGATCTTGTGCGTGCCGTTGATGATGTTGACGCGGAGGACTCGCCCGTTCTCCCTGCTTGGGTGGTTTGCCATGTCAGTGAACCTGATGTAAAGAGGAGGAAATGTTGTATTCCTTGCCATAGGGTCGAAGACGGAAGTGCAAGTTGGAGTGACGCATCACCAATGCCGAAGCCACCGGCCCGGCCTAGGTTGCGTTGGCGTCCGTTCAAGGGATTCTCCTCGATGGCTGCCGTCTCGGCAAGGCTTCGGATCCCCTCGGGGACCGGCATCTGGGTGCATATCTTGGGAGGAGGACCCATGGCAGAGGATTTATGGTACTAGTAGCCTGGGGAATGAGTGATCACAGCAAACTCTTTCAGGGGTGGAAGAGCTGTTGGAAAACGTGAGGTAGTGTTGTGTTGCCTTTTAGGAATATAATTAGCGGCTGACTATTACACAGGAGAGGCATTTGCCTTTAAGTATTTGCGTCGCCATGGCACTCGGGGGACGGTTGCTTCTCTGCTCTTCCACCTCAGCGCTTGCTGCCGTGCCTCTTGAACTGATTCTCTCAGTACCCAAGACACATGTACCTCGTGGCTGGACCATGGGCGAGGTATTTTGCGGGCGCTTAATGCATCACGGTGCATATGCAGATCGGCTACATCCAGCCTAGCCGTCGCCACACATGCATGCGGGGGTCGGACAACATGCCGCGGGAGCCGCCAGGAGGCAATAGAACCGTGAAAGGAGATGGATATTCTACCTAGTCAAGGCGAGCTGAACTTCCTTTCTGACCCCTCGGTACGTAATATTGCCTAGTGATAGCTCCAAGCCGGACCGAAAGAAAATCCTCAGCTCACCACCAGTTGTCTAACCCTTCTCGTCAGAGCGAGCCAGCCAGCCACAGGAGTCTTCCATCTCTTCGGGCCACAGCCGTTACCTTTTTCGAGTCTCGTCCCGCTTCCGCCTCCACCACAACTCAGGTTTTGACACCAAGCAGACTATCGACGACAACCATGAGCCCCCAAGCGCCGGGGCCGGCGCCGCAACAATAGCAGCAGCAAATCTCCACGTTCCGCAACGAGACTATGGTCTCGGCAACGCACAGAAACGCCGCCGTGTCCGACTCCGCGATGCCCCTGTCCATCAGCCATCACGTCTAAGGCGTCGTGCTAAAGCCTCTCGGACCTTCTTCCAGCGTAGTGGTGGCGCGGGAGTCATCCGATCCGGCCTTGTCGTTGTCATCAGCAAGGGCCAAGGTGCAATTTTCTCTTCCCACACTTCCGAGTCCCCGACAGGAGCCTCCTCTTCTTCAGGGGCAGGGCGGGATCACCGTTATGGCCTCGCTCTCCTTGGAGGTTAGCGTGGGTCCGCATGGTATCGACAAGAACCTGGAACAAGCACGCTAGGATGGTGATGGGAGAGGGTAATACTAGGACCGTGGGACGCGAGCGACGTCGCCGTGGGGCCAACCAAGATCACGAGTGTGGGCCTCTACGCCGGAGACGAGCTGATAGGGGCATGGGAGTGAACGTGAAGGAGATGAAAGGGGTTAGCACGACTTCCGCATCCAACGTGCTGAGCGACGTTTATCAGGCCGATACGAGTGAGACGGCGGCTCAACAACAATCTTCGGGGACTGAATGTGACTCTGACGGTAGAATTCGGGGGTCCAAGTCCTTCTCTCTCTGCGTCTCGTCTGTTGCGCGGGTGCAGATGCTGCGGGTTGTTCCTATGGGCAGTGGCTTTGGCATGGGGGGGATTTCCTGGTGACACCATTCATCACCTCAGCTACTACTACTAGTACTTTAAGGGTGTATACTTCTTCGAAGCGGAAGGGTAGTTCTGTTAGTTGGCCGATGGCCAATTCTTCTAGCCCTGTCGCATCCGGCAAATGTCCTTGACCGAGATGCTGTTCATGAGGCTGAGTACGGATCCGTACATGTAAGTAAGGTACTTCCGATGGGGAATGCATAGTGCGTCACCCTTGTTCTAGTCTCCCAGAAATAAATGGGCCACTTGATGGCACCCTGCAAGTGATGACGCTATCTGGTCGGCACGGCCCCCCGTCCCTGGTGGGTATGTGGCAAAAAGCGAGAACACCTGGAGGGTCAGCCAGCCACAAAACTCAACTCGGTAAGTTCGATGTCGATCACCATCCGGTTTTGTCATATAATGGCCGGGGGTGACGAGTAATGCCTGCAGCTTGCATGTTGACATCGAACGCCAACCTGTGAACTTGGCTGAGAGGTTGATAGTCCAGAGTCTCGACGCTCCGAGGCTGGCTGAAATCTCTTGTCGTCACACGCCTGGAGAACCTCTATGCTGCCAGCAGGTTGTTCGAGTGCCTGAGGAGAACAACGGAATACGGCGATGATGGATTTGGCTTAGACGTCGAGAGTTCGCGACGTGGCTTCGCATCCGGCGGCTCGGGGAAGAACTTGCTCAGCCGGCCTTGCAACATCACTCGGCATGACTTTGCACGGAACAAGCTGGAAAGGGAAGAGGTCAGGGGCAGGAGGTGAAAGACGATTGGATGATGTGATGGGGTTGAGCTCTCAGAGTTGACGAGTGCTGCTCGGAGAGAGGCGGAGGACAGGAGGAGAACAGAAAGGTGATTCCAAGTATAAAGTCAGCTTCTTCGCCTCCATCCTCAAGTCCGAAAAGCAGCAAACAAACAAGACACTTCTCCTTAGCACCAATCGCTTACTTCACTTAGTCGCACACTTTGCATTTCTTGCTTCCTACCTTACATCTACCTTTTCACCATGTCTGTCCGCAAGCTCAACTGGTTCGAGTCACAGCTCGACGCCGTCAACATCGGGAATAACCAATGGAACCTTCAGGTGGCCAAGGCGGTGGCTAGCGGCACGGGGACGCCCACGTACAATCTCGTGTGGCAGTCGCGGGCACAGGCGCCCATCACGTCGCTCTCGTGGAAGGTCGAGTACGCTCTGGGCTGGACGGCGAGCGTGCCGGGGCAGGGCGTGCAGGTGTCCATCATGGGCAACTGGCAGCCGTGCAACAAAGGCGAGGCTTATGAAATCAACTCCATCGGTTACTGGGATCGGTCCACGGAACCGGCCGACCCCAACGACGCGGGCTGGCTCAAGGTGAGCAAGATCAACTATCGCTACCCGGGCGTGCTGGGGGTGCACATTGTCGTGGGCATCCGCAACGCCGAGACGGGCCGCTACGACCCCATCTTCATCGACAAGGCCGCCCTGGGCCCTGGCAGCAGGGCGCGCTACCAGCCCCAAGAGTCGGTCAGCTGGTGGCTCGAGGGCGGCAACAAGACGGGGCAGGTTTTCAGCAACAGCCAGTCGCAGTCGTGCGAGCAGGACTACACCAACCCGAGCGACCCACTGACCAAGTCGTACGAGTACTCCACCACCTTCCTCACCGTCGACGGCAAGTGGGCCGTTTCCGCGGGGCCCCCGCCCCAGGCCCTGGTTGCGCCTCCCCCATCTGCCTCCCTTGACGCCCCGGTGCTGGGCGGCCAGCGCCCTGTCATGATGGCGCTCGACCACGCTAAATGGATCGTTGCCTTTGCCAAACCTCTCGCCCTGGCAGCCGCCGGAGCCGCCCTCGAGAGCTACTTGCGCAACAGGTTCAAGGGCTGCACCGTCCAGATCTGGGACAAGAACGGCAACAAGCTTCGCATCGAGTACGAGGTTGGCAACGGCGCCACCCCAGGCACAGTTGCCTTTTTGGGCCAGCCCCTCGGCGCCGCCGGCGGGCCCCAAGAGACCATTGAGGAGGCCCTGCGCGCCCTCAGGAACCGCGGTGACATTCCCGCCGACGAGTCCTGGACCTTGAGTCCCACCACGGCCCCAAGCGCCATCACCGCCCCTTTTGCGGACAATCCGCCGCAGGGTCCGCCCACCAACTCGGACACCGCCATCACCAACACCTTTGCCAACCTCAACCTGCAGCCGGCCTTCCACAACAATCCCGTCGTCCCCCCCCAGACCCCGTCCGACCCCCGCTTCTCCGGCTTCCAGCAGGGCAACCAGCCGTACGGCAATCCCATCGCCGCCTAGGGTGACACCTGGGAACAGAACGCAAATGTCCCTCAAAGCCCTCCCCGCCCTTCCGACTCCGACTCGCCGCCGCTCTCTCCACCTCCTTCGTTCTCGTCCGACGCTTTCGTTTCTTCATCATAACTCTTGTCGTTCCGAATCGTTTCCTTTGTCTTGCTCTCCTTTTTCACCTCCTAGGTCGTCGTCGTCGTCGTCGTCGTCGTCGTCGTCGTCATCAAACACCAATGTACTACTACAACCAGATTTCTCGACGCCGACGACAGCGCCAACGATGACGCTCAACACATATAAATTTGTCTTCTCGCTTATCTCTATCCCTTGTCTCGCCGGATCCGGTGTCCAAGTCTACGTCTCGGTGCCCGAGGGGGAGATGCCGCCTGCTTGGTCGAAACGGCTGTCGCTTTAGTGGCTAGATAATAATACATGGCCGTATCTCTTTCTTACGCTTCCAAGACAAGCCGATTGGTTATGCTCGTGACAACATGCTCACTGGACTTCACAACCACTATCAGCAACCTTGGCAGCAGCAGCAGCCATGTACGTCACCTCGTTGTTAAAGGCGATATTGTATGCTGGAGAGCGAGGTGATGTGAGCCGCTGGCAGGGGCGGTTGTAACTGTTGCCGGAAGAAGGGAAGGCCAAGGGTGTAAGAGTGGTAAAAAATCACCAAAAATGCTAAACTTCTACCACACTTACCTAGGTACCTAAGTTGTCCTTTGATTCAGACTCACCACAGCGTTTCTCCTCTTCCAGACCCTTGGCACACGTAATCCGCCCGGCTGCGTTGTCCCCCGCCAGTCTCCCGCCACCAAATAGACGTTATAGGCCACAAGACCACAGCAGCTTGCCACGACAATGAACTGGCCCCAATTCAAGCCTTTCGAGGTCGCTTCTGTGCAGGGAATAAAAAAGCAACTTCTCCTGACATCCGTCGTCCCAAATACCCACCCCCGTAGAGAATACCACAGTACCGCCACCGGCATCAACAAGATACCGTAAAGGGTGACAAGCGGCGCCATACCAACCTCGAAGACCCAGGCCACCCCGCTTGAAATAGCCTCAGCCACAGGTTTCTTCAGCAACGTCATCGCACAGTGATCCGTCAGCGCGCACCAAAGTCCCTGAATCAGCGTGACAACCACAACAGCCGTAACAGCCAACGCACTCAGCACCACAACAGCGCCAAAACCCAACTCAAGCACCTGCCGCTTAATATACCGTCTCGGTAGCGAGGCCAGAAACACCAGCGCGGGCGCGTAGATACACAGCGCTCCGACGGCGCCAGCAAACAGGACGTACCGCGCATGCGTCGCCTCGCCCATGCCGTCCCAGTAGAGCGCAGGCATGAAATCGACCGGGAACGCTGGTTCGGTGCGGTCTCTGGAGCTCTGCGCGGCGGAGCGGATCCATCCCTTTGTAAAGAGCGCAGTGAGGGATATGGCAGGGAGGACAAGGCCGGCAATTTCCAGCGACAGATGGCGCTTGAAGTAGTATCTGGTCCTTGCTTGTTGCTCTCCTTCTTTTTCTTCCGCCGGTTGCCTCTCTCTGTGCGTGGATGGTGGTGGTGGCGGGATTTTGCGTATCCCGCGCAAGAGGCATACGAACGCGCGTATCAAACCCAGGAGGACGCCCCAGGTGACGACGGTGAGAGGGGGCCCGACCCGGCCTGCGCGCGAGATCCAGACCGCGGGGTCTTTGCTGCTTGTATGGGATTCTAGCCAGGCACGGTTCAGGGAATGGAAGCTGACGAGGAGGTCTAGACCTGCCGTGTTTAGACCAATCAGAGCGACCATTTGAAGCCACACTGCGGATGTAAAAGCGCAGTGTTCGCCGCTAGGCCTTATTTTCTCTTGGCCGGTTGGGAGGAGGGACGGAGCAGGTTGCCATGGTGGGTATCTTCGCCGAAAAAGCTGCAGGGTCGATATCAGGGCCACAGAGAGCAAGACCGCAGATGAACCACTGCCGTAGTGCCATGGTATCGAGTCGAGACCAAGCGGATCTGACAGCGACAGAGGAAGACTGGGTGGCGGGCCATGGGGGAAGCTCAAAGCGCTCGCGATGCTGTCGCCCTTGGCTGTTGTAGCCGTCGCAATGGTGGCCAGAGCAGAATACGGTCCGATCACATGCAGCGGCAAATCAACAGCTGTGGGCTTGGAGGTACTAGCACAAGGCAACGTGAACACGCTGATTGTGAGATTGTGGGAGAGGGCTTACGGTGTTATCGTGGCCGTCACCGTCACCGTTACCGTGGCAATTCCAGCCATGGCTCAAGCTTGCTCTGTTTACAAAGAAACGTTGGGGCGTTCTGTGAGCAGCTTTCTGCTAAAGACTATCCCGCTTAGGAAGTGGTTGGGATGTGATTGTTGTGGGGTGGAAGGACCGATCAATCGTCTTATTCTAGCCCAATTACTATCATGCCCACCCAGCACGCCTTGAGCCCTGTATTTATGCACGGGATTTATGCACGGGACAGAATTTATCCGATCTTATTCCGCCGGCTCGATGTCTGTCCTATTGAATTGAAGGAACTTCCCTCCCGGTCCCATTCGCCAGTTTACGCGTGACTGCCTATTATATAAGCTTGAGTCGGCAGTAGACCATCCTTTTCTCGCCATTGTAGAAGCAAAACGAGCATTCGAGCGCGTCGAGCTCAACACAAACGCCGACACCTTCACCCCCGTCATCTCCAACGATACACTGGCACAGGTATTTGGAGAGGCCGTTGTCACTTGGAAGTCGAACAACGAGCTTCTGAGGAAAGTGTAAGTTATCTCCTCATATGCTCTTTTCTCTCAACGCATAACGGACTATGCTCATTGTTAACAACTTCTGCTTAGAGTGTTCATAATCGTGGCGGCGAGTACCTTTATTCGGTTGACACACTTTCACTTTAGAACTGCCTACCTTGAATATCTCGATACCGCAGAACGAGAGGCGCAAGCTCTCATTGCAGAAGACCTTGAGAAGGACGCTTCGGTACAGATGCAAAGTACCGGGTGGCTGGATCTTCATTCTCGCCATGGAAGAGAGGTCGCACTGTGCCATGTTAATTCAGGGAGTTCCACCCCTCTGAATTCCAGAAGGTTCGGAGTGCTCCAGGGGCCCCAAGGGGCCCTGGAGTGGGTTGGAATCCTCTGGAACCCTCTGGAACCCCAGAGAATTCAACTAGTAGTTTCGGGATACGCAACCACACTATAGGGTACGTGGTACAGGGTGCTCAGTAGCTAAAAATTAATAATATTAACACTTTAGCGAGAACTCTCCTATAGGCTGGAAGTTACTTTACAGCTATTATCAGCTTATTATCCTTAAATTAACAGTTAAACTGAGAGGATTAATGTTAAAGTTAAGTAATACTTATAACTGTTTACTAATTAAAGTTAAAATAACTAAGTCTATTAACTACTAATTATTAAGTTTATAAGTAATAACATTACTTTTTAAAACTACAGGCCCTTAGCTTATTCTTTACTGAACTAGTGCGGTGACGTAACAGGGAAGAAACCATAAAGAGAACTACACTCACAGAACGTTACAGTCAGCCTGGATAGCCAACTCCTAGACTACTGGTCCTCCAATCGGAGGGACACAAATGAAATTAACGTAGAAAAACAGATACGTACTTAATATAGAACAAGACCTAGTTACTAATAGTGTCTAACATAAAACAGAACTTAGTATAGAATAATAAAGGAAATGCGACCGTGGGCTAAGTCATCTTCCTTTAATCAGAGGGCCAGAATGTCACTGGGCTTCTAATGGGAGGTTTTCGTAGTGAAAATCGTCAGATAATGAATTGAAAAGAAGCATAGTTTAAAGAACCGCGCGGCGCAGCCCCTTTTTAACGGTAGCACGCGCCAGAGAACGCATCGCTATGTACAAAAGCAGTTACAGTAATATTACATACAGAGCCTAAAAAGAACGACAGGGTCGGCCTGAACAAACGTCCCAAGTCATTACTGAGTTGATAGAAGATTGCTGTAAGCCCTGGAAACGCGTTTTCCGGCTTATTTACGCAAAGGGGGAAGTAATGTCACAGGACACCTGTGACTATCCTAATGTAGATTAGCGTGTCCCGATGTAGATTAACGTTATGTCATGTGACCTGGAGGGGTCGCTTGCCCAGTTTATCTGGGGCCTCGCGATCGCCTCCATCCTTGACCTCGTTCTAGAACCACAAATAATCAACCCCATACCTAAGGTCTGATTAGTGACCGTGATATCCCAGTTAATATAAAGCGATTAAAACAACCATATAGAGCCATCAAGTTAATTCTAGATGTAAGTATAATGAATTCCATTGTGTACCTTCGCACTTGTCAATGATAATACCGTTCACAGGCAGGTAGCGCACTCTCGCGCACTCTTCAGACACTCTTCGACATGCTGACCTCCATCACCCGCGCGATGCCGAGGTTCGAGGAATACATGCAGCTCTTCCCATAGCGCCAACACCTTCAGGATGCACAGTTGAAGATCTAGTGCGGCTACCTCGATTTCTGCGTCACTGCCGTCAAGTTCTTTTCGGTGAAAATTTTCGGTGAGCTCTTCGCATTTCAAGTCATGCTCGCTCCTTCAAAAACTTCAATTTATATGAGTTTTCAATTCATTTCTCTAGAAGCTTCCTCGGCTCCGGCTTTCTCACTATCATATTCAAAGACCTGATAGAGAACATTGAGATCGTACCTCGGGATTATGGCGAAGAAGCCAGGTTTGCTCACGTCGTCGACACGAAATCCTAGCTCACAGATATACGGGAGGTCTTTGACATTGACAGGCCCATCACATCTGTCCTCGCATTAGTTTTCTTAATTCCATGGGCCCTAAACGGCAGGTTCCTTAGCCGAGATTAAGAGCTCAAAACACTTGTCCGATGCCTTGGGCCCGCTAGTGCTAGGTAATGCTTGTGTATATTGCACGGTATGGCTGGTATTGGAAGACGCAAACCGCACTGGAATTCTGTTACACATAGGAGTCTACGTTTCCGTACATCCTCTGGCTACTATCGGAGACTGAGGCGTTTTTGGCAGAGGCGTTTTCTAAGATTCTTCAATTTATAAGGAGATTATTAACCCCGAGGAGCACATCAGTGGATCATTCGTGCTATGTGGATGCATCCCGCCACTGGCTTTGTCAAAGTAGATGCTACTTACCCCAGTCTTGGTCACAGCCATGCTGACAGATTGACTCTAGCTCAAGGATGGCTACTCGTCCTTAACAACGTGGAAAAAACCGACACTCAACCGGTACTGACCTGCATGCGAACATGGTTCGATTTTGATCACGAGCCATGACCGCAAACTCGTCCACCGAGCTCAGTCGGAAGTGTGTCTCAAACTCCTAGATCCCGAAGATGTCTGTTGTTCCCAGTACAAAAAAAAGATCTCGCCAGCCCCCGGAGGCGCCCTTCAAGGTGATATGCCACCAAACAACGAAGCTGGACGCAATCTGATTCATCAACATGGCCATCAACAGATACCACCGAATCCCCTTCGATGGTGTATACAACTCGCGCCGCACGCACTAATCCAGACCAAGGTCATCCCGCAGTTGGTAATCCTCGCCCCATGGCCCAACACCCGGTCCTTTGAACAGCCTCCCGCCTTTCCAGACCCAAGTAATATTATCGTGCTTCTGCAACACCTTCACGTCCTCCACTGGATTCTCGGCAACGGCGATCACATCGGCCTCGTATCCCACCTTTAGCTGACCCGTCCGCGGCGCCTGTGGGCCAACACACAATGGGCCGTTTGCGGTGGCAGCTTTGATGGCCTCCAGAGTGCTCATCCCACAGCGGACTGCATGCTCGATCTCGACGGCCATGTTAAACCCCGGAGAAAAGTCGGATCCCAACGCGATCGGGACGCCTGACTTGATGGCAAGCTTGTATGCCGTGAGATGACTGGCCGCCACAAGCTGCACCTTCTCCCAGTTTTCTTTCGGTAGGAAACCCTTCCTTCCCAGTACCAGGAGGACATCCATGGCCGTCCTGGTTGCGACGTACACTGTACCCTTCTCTTTAATCAGCTGGATACACTCGTCGTCGGCGAAGGAGACGTGCTCCACGGTTGTGACGCCCGCGTTGACGGCCGCCAGTATACCGGGCTTGCCATGTACGTGAGCGGCAACGGCTCGGCCCTGACGGTTTGCCTCCTGTACCATGCACTCCAATTCTGACGAATCAAACTGGGCGTAGAGCGGATTATCGTCTCGGGACATGATACCGCCAGAGGCGAGGACCTTGATCACCTTTGCCCCACGGCGAATTTGTAAGCGCACAGCCCTGCGGCACTCGTCCACGCCGTCCACGAGCATGCTGGCATTGGCGCCAAAGTGTCCTGGGGTAACAGTCGACACACCCAGGTTCAAGAGCACATCTCCCGCAGGGAGCGGGAAGACATCGCCATGACCGGCTGTTTGACTCAGGCAGGCTCCCGAGCTGTAGATATTCGGTCCAGAAATAATGCCCTCGTTCACGACACGTGCCACCTCGCAGCCAAATCCAGCAAGATCACGGACCGAAGTGACGCCCCTCTGTAACGACTCCCAGCACGCCTTAGCCAGACTCGCTCCGGCACTCGCGGGATGCTCCGTGATGAAGCTGACGTAGGCGGCGTCGGACCCCGCCAGGAAATGCGTGTGCACATCCCAGAGCCCCGGCATCAGGTAGGGCACCGACACATCGCGGTGCGGCGCAGACACGTACTTGCCGGGCAGGTCTCGCTGTTCTCCCACCCACTCGATTGTTTTGTCCTCAATGACCAAGGCGCCGTGTGGGATGGGTTCGCTGGCTCCCGGGATCAACAGGTCGGCCTTGACAATGGTGTAGAAATGCTTTGCCCCTGCGGAGGCGCTGGTTCCGGCGCGGATGCTCAGGCCGAAGGGTGTCGCCAAGATGCGGCTGCGAGGATAGCTCGGTTGGTCGCCGGGGCCGGTCACCGGGGCCGTCTCGGACGTTGAGGGCCCATGGGCGTCCAGTTGCTCGATTGCGCGTTTTGTCATTTCGTGGTGTACGGCTCGTCACAATACTGCCGAAGAAGTCTAGTATTGTCAAATCTGAGAGCTTGGGGAGACCGGGTTGACCCAAACTTATCATGGGCGTCATTTTGCCGGCAAAAGCTGCCGTTGCTGCGCCGCGCAGTGGCGGATGAAATTGAGGGAGGGGAATCGCGATGACCCCTCTTTCCCGCAGGATGTGCATTTCCTGGCCATTCCAGATATGCGATAGGCGTGGGAGTTTGGTGCCGTCTTGAATTTGCCGCCAAGGTTGTGATGGGCAGATGGGTTGTGTTGGTTGTCTTGAGAAGGAACGTCGATTGATTGAGCGGGACCTCCACTTTCGGGTGATGTTTTGTTGTACCTGAGCTCTCAGGCAGGCACACCCACCTTCCCCACAGCAGGTAGTTCAGCCTGAGGCACGAAGGCACCAACAGCTCTGCAACAACCAAGCTCCCGCATCCATCCCATCATGCTATGCCAGAGAGTAAGAGGGTACATGATCAGAAGGCCATCACCAATACCTGCAGCCAAGAATGGCAATGATCAGATTGCGGGTTCAGTAAACAAAAGATCGACGGCCTCAAGGGCACGTGGCTAGGGGTTTGCAGCAGTGGAGTGGGAATACCTAACCCAAGAAGACGAAGACCACACTGGAGAGCGGCAGACTGAGGTGTGGGGCTGATGGGCAGCCCAGATGGGAGGGATACGTGCGGGATAAGTAACAATGGCCAGATTCACATCAATCAAATACCATTCATCCACGTGCGTCTGTAACCAGGAGAATTTGAAGGCATCGGAACCGTGGCTAGGTCGCCTAGGTAGGCACGTATGTAATCATGGCAGGAAGGACGCCGGAAATGATCCAGACTTTTGCCTTGCCTCAGCATGACCTCGGGATCTCAGGCTCCCATGAGAGTTATGCAGCGCTGAGCCCACGATACCCATCGTTTTGATTCCTTGAAGCGGCCGTGAGTCGAGCCGGATGTTGCCGATGTCGCAATCGGCGACTGTCAGTTTCATCATCTATTTCTTGCAGCTATCTCTTTTCTCCCGCGGCACTGAAGACTGCAGAGGTGGGATGTACGCGTATTGTAAGGGCTTGGCAGACAGCGAGACCATAACAAGTCGAGCATTCACAAGGAAGACACATGCTATATTGGACTTCAGATCAGAGCTAAAGTAGGAGAACATGCCCTCAATATCAAGTATAAATGGACTAGCCCCGGCCTCCTCGACACTTTTGCATAAGCACGGAGAGCTTGAGAATGTGGAGATAGGTGTTTGGACAGTTGGAAAGTACCTAGGAGAGGGGCTGGGTTGCAGATAGACACCGGAGGAGACAAAATGAAAGTTGGCCTTTTGCGACTTTGAGTGAATTTTCCATCTGGGTTACCATCTAGAACCGGATAGATAGCATGCACCAGAACTACCGTTGTCAAAGACCTCGTACGCCGTTCCGGCGGCGTAGCAGCTCGGCTCGTCGGGTAATGTGGAGGGCCATGATAAAGCCGTCCATCCATTTGGCCTGCGGCGCAAGCATTTGTCAGTGGCACGTAGGTGCATACCGTATGCTGGCCATCTCGAGCAGGCAATTTGGGTTAGTGCGCCTTGTACCACGTGTACCACATAGCTACACTCCCTATTCTTACATAGTCCTCTCTGATTCAATCCTCTCGGCAAACTCCTTATACCTGTTCTTCCTCGTTCTCTCCATAGCTAACACCACCCTATGCCCCCACATGTACTCTATAAACCCCCCCCAAGGGAGCCGATAGGATGTGTTTCACGTACGAGTCTGTCTTTGAGGCTCGGCGGAGTAATAGAAACAAGCATCACATCGGTTTCTCTTCTCGCTCGTGCTAACTAACCCAAGAGAGAAGCCAGTTTCATTATACCTACATCCATATACCTACCTAGGCAGCTACCTTTCTACCTAATCTTGCTCTTGTGGAACGAAATTGATGACAACCTTCCCTGCTCGACCCCTTCCCCCAGCAGCTGACCAGGCCGACAATGCTTCGGAGACAGGGAACTCCACCACCGGCAGGCACACGACCTCGCCCTTGTCGATCAAGCCCGCCACCTGAGACAGCGCTTTGGAGTCTGTCGAAAGAATGAAGTACACATATTTCACCTCTGGGTTGGACTCCAGCTCTTTTGGAACCTCCCTTCCAAAGGCCCACGGCGGTGGTGGGTCAGCAACCGTAACAATGGCACCGTGACCCTGCTTCAGCGTTTTCCAGCTCTGCGAAAGTACCGACCCCCCAACGGTGTCGAAAACCGCGTCTACGCTCGCGATCGCCTCCCAGCCAGGGGTCTTGTAGTCCACCACCTCCGAGGCCCCAAGTAGACGGAGATATTCGTGTTTTTGTGCCGAAGCCAGGGCAACGACTTCGGCGCCAAACAAGCGCTTTGCCAGCTGCACGAGCATCACGCCCACAGCCCCTGAGGCACCCGTGACCAGGATCCTGGAGCCAGGCGCGAGGGTCGTATGGCGCGACAGTGGCTCAAACGCCGTGAGAATGGGGATCGGCAGAGCGGCGGCTTCTGCGTGGCTTATCGTCTTTGGTTTCGGCGCGACTTCTTCGTCCAATGCCGTGGCGTATTCGGCCTGGCCCTGCCCACGATCCGCGTCGAGCATGGCAAACACTTCGTCGCCGACTGAAAGCGGGCCCTTGTAGTCGGGTCCCAGCTCGGCCACGACCCCTGAAATGTCATGTCCGGGCACCCGGCTGGGTGTCTTGTAGACCTCGAGCCAGCTGATCTCATCCGCCGTGATGCCGGCTGCGTGCACTTGGATGAGAATCTCCTGGCCGCTGGGGACGGGGCGGGGTAGGGAGTCGGTGAGGGCGATCGTCGCCGCACCTCTGTCGCCAAGGATCTGAACGGCTTTCATCGTCGATGCTGATGGGCCGAACGAGTGGGTTATCGATTGTCCTAAAAAATATGGGTTTCACAAGTTGAGGTTAGCGCGTGGCCGAAGTGAGGCTCGGATAGATGCGAGGAGACATGAGAGAGCGGGCCAAGACTTCACTGGATCCTTTTATGCTTGAATGCACCTCAAGCAATTCGGCAACTGCAGCTGTCTGAAATCTTTTCAACATCATTCGTACGCACAGATTCAAGACAATCCGACAAATCCCATGACTCATGGCATTGTATCGGAATCACCAAGATTGGCAAACGAAATTCGCATGTCCGCGGAATTCCCCGCATTCCTTACTCAGCGCGACGTGCCGCCGGACTCCTATTCCAATCAAATTCCCGCTAATAACAAGATGTGACACAAAACTACTCAAAATTCCTCGGAAATTCCATCCGGAAAGGAGCGACTCGGGTGCCGGAAATGGTGTCGGTGTGTCGGGGACACTCAGGTTCCGAAAGTGGTTGCCGGGTGTGCCGGCATTGGGAAAATGTGTTGATAGACAGCAGTGCATCGCGATTGTGGATCGGAGATTTCGTATTGGGAGTCCGAACCAGCTTTCCGGGCATCGTGATGGAACGATTTGACTAACTCCAAGGCCGAACTCGCAATGCAGTGTCCACGGATCGCGGGCGCTATGGCTCTTATAAAGAGAGCCCAAAGTACCTGTGGAATCCTCTCCTTCTCTCACGCTTCAACTCGAATCACTACACTCGATCAGTTTCCATTCCTCGGCCCCCTCTTTGAAAAAGTACACTACAACACCAGTCCAACACCAACATGGCGTCTCCGGCCTGGCAGCTGTCAGTATCACTTGAAAACTACCCGACTTACAGGAAGTTGACTGACCTCTACTCAACAGAAACAACCGAACGCGCGAGGATATCAAAATCCTGTACGATGTGGAGCTCACCAACGCACCCGGCAAGTCTCTCGTGGCCCTGGAGCTCAACTACAAGCCCGACGGAACGAGCCCTCCCCACCGTCACGCAGGTGCCACGGCCGTCGCCTTCGTCCTCGAGGGCGAATTTCTCAGTGGAATGAACGGAAATCCTGCAAAGGTCTATACCCAGGGCGAGCATTTTGTCGAGCGTCCGGGATGCCATCACACTGTTTCCGACAACGCCAGCAAGGAGGCGCCGATGAAGGCGATTGTGGTGTTGGTGGTCGACACGGCTGTCTTGAAGACCGAGAAAGGGTACATGGCTTTGGTGGAGATTGATGAAGAGTACCTCTGAATGACAGAATTGTCTTGGTGGTAGAACAATGGATTGTATTTGATAGTTGGTTCAATGACACGCCCTGTGAATGACTTGCGAGAACAATGTTATCGAGAGGCAGGCACCAGCCTTGATTGTCTGCATGTTTCGTACGCCGTAGGAAAAGAACCTCTTTGCCGAGTCCGTACTTACTTAACCTTGCCAAACCTTGGGGCCAGGCGCCGTGTATTGCGTCTTAACGGGATAGTATGACCAGATCAAGCCCGGATCGTTGGCCCGGTATGCCCCGGGGATCGAGACCAACGGACTTGGCGTACCATTCCCGCCGCCTGTCACTTCCACCTGTGCACAGGAGGTGTAGATCTGTGCACCTCCTGCGGCTTGGGCCTGGTGAAGTGCGATGCTCTCTACCCGGACGAGATACTTCCCGCTGGGAATGTTCTTTGGTACGACAAATTCGACAATCTTCTGGTCTGTTTGTCACCTCGTCAGCACCCCATCCCACATAAATACATGTAAATGACGAGAGAGGGGAGCCAGTGTACTACCTACTGTATGCAGGCCACTCCCAGTTACCCCCAGATCGAACGGCATCTATGACGCCCACCTTTGCCCAGACGTTTCCAGAGCCATCCCATGTATTGATGTCGGCTGATTCAGGAACACGGGCCATGTAGAAGCTGATGGGACCCTGAAGACGCAACACAGTTAGTAACGCACATAGCTCTTCTTTGATTTCTTTTCTTTTTCTTTTTTCTGTTCTTTTTTTTTTTTTTGGCAAATGGGGGGAACCGCTAGAGCTCGCGCATGGTGAAACGCACAAAATGAGTCACTTCCGCGTTAGCAACGAAGCCAAGCTTTTCCCCGGCAACGATGGTGGCAGTCGAGGTTCCTGGGCGCATCTGGTGGCAGCGGAGGTCGACACTGTTGATATCGCTCACGCCTGGCAGGGTCAGCAAAGCGCTCTCGAAGGGGTGAAAGCACTGGATGTGGTTGAGAGGTTTGCACACCTTGGTTGCCCTGGTAGCCCTTTGTTTGCCTAACCGCAGTCCACTCCTTTGACTCCGCTACCCCATTTAGAACAATCTTTGAAAATCGGTCTATTGTCGATCAGCAATGCGGGCAACCTAACTTTCTGCGAGAGTTGACGAACAATGAGCCTCGGTGACAGCCGATCCTGCCAGTAAAAGTGTAAAGAGCTTCATGTTTGATGTATCGGAAGCGGTTGTTCGCCCATGTACTGGTCTGCGACGTGGCGGCCGTTCTGATATATGTTTGCGACAGTTGTCTTTATAATACACTACCTATTTCCCGAGACTGGGATCCGGAGCCATATGCCGAATAGGAATATATCGAGAACAAGTCCCGAAGCTGGCCCTCCAATGACAGACTTGTGATATTTAGCCTCAAATTGCAGAGGAATTGTCTGACGAATCAACTCGCTTGGCATGCGACTTGGTTCGCGCATTGAAGTCATGGGGCTTATAGAGCCAAGGCTCCCCGCCGTGTTTGCAGATGTTCATATTAGAGTTGTAACGCTGCATCCTTGAGAACTTAAAGCCCAAGAAGAGACGCATATGCGGGCGGTCGTGTACATCCACGTACCTTAGCCAGTGAGGTGGCACTCGCACATAGTGAAGAAGTCGAGCTCGTCCTCCAGCATTTACTACAGTACTCCTGCCGCTCACGCCTTATGGGATAATAGTATCATGTGAAGCTTCTCCCAAAAATGGGTGGTGGTCTTTGTTTCATTCTAATAAACCTTTGTTGCGTAGAATAATTCTCAATTGTATTGGGATAGGCGGGGGATAATGTGGGGAGGCGTCTCGAGAATGCATTGTCTGATGACCTCCAACATCAATACCATGCCTTCAATGACCAACAGGGATGACTTTCCGCAAAAGCTTTCACTGTTGGTACAAGGCCGAATTTCAAGTCATTGATATTTCCACAGCGCATATTGTTACGCGCAATAGTTGCTCAACGTGCCAGGTGCGGTGTCAACCCTGGATGCATGTTGTTCAGGGGACTAAATGGGCTTTGACTGCACGTGTGGTCAAATTGGACCTGTATTCTCAGGCCAACAAATAACATCTGCAAAACATCAGCACCAGAAATGAGTACTAATTTCCTACACAACGTGGCACGTTTTTGCAATGTTGTTCGAATGGCTCGAAGTGTCTCCAAGTTTTGAGTGTCAGGGGCTTCATTGAATTCCGGGAATTCCGGGGACGCGCCTCAGCGGTCTGGTACAGGGGCCAGGTACCCGTGCTCTCCGGGCTGGTGGAATAGTTCGGGCAGAAGGTGGAGAGCAAGACAAGAATGTTCACAACCGCCAAATGGCGGAGCGACTTAATTACATAATAGAGCTTGGGGGATCTCCGCTTTGTGTCATCGCACCATAACGCGGCGCGGCACGGCGCGCCTTCATTTGGTACACAACTTCGCGCCAGTCCCAATGCAGTCGAAGAGTGTGAATGCTTCACCCCACGTCGCTTCTGCTTTCGCCATTCTGGCGGGAATTGCGAAATCAACACGCTAGGCCGAGAACTCGCTAGAGAGATTGCCCGAAACCACAAAGGTTGAGGGCTGGGGGGAATTCCGCCATGGACTTGAAGTCATAACATCCGCTTCCCTTTCGATCAATATCCCACTCCCTCTTTGTGGACATCTTGTAATAACAACATCTTCCCCGAGGACTTACAGCAACGACAGACCTTGACAATGACATCAGTCCGAATTGCATCGCTCGCGAGGCAGCGCCTCAGCCAACAATCCTCCCTCTATTTCCGACCGTCAGGCAGCCTGGTTCGCCAATTCTCCAGTTCGGCGGCCAGATTTCAGGCCATCCCCCTTCGCATCGACGGCCACGGAACCGGCACAATCCAGACCATATCGGTCGAAGGCAAGCCGTACGACTTCAAGGCAGACACATACACGCTTCTCGGCGGCCTCGACTCGGCCCCGTCCCCGGTTTCGTACTCGCTCGCGAGTCTGAGTTCGTGCAACCAAGTCACTGGCTTCGTGGTCGCCAAAGATCATGGCATCATTCTGGGCGAGTGGAACATGACCGTCAACGGGCTGCTCCCAACGGCGGTGCTCGTCAAGGGCGAGCAAGGGAATCCGAACTGGGAGAGCATTTCGATCGAAGCTCGGGTGCAGACCAACATTGAGGGCGGAAGCGAGAGCCCAGATTTCCAGCATTTCGTTGCCGAAGTTGAGCGCCGATGCCCTATCACGCAGCTTTTCAAGCTCAGCGGAGTGCCGTTTTCGAGCAAGTGGGTGAATGAGCCTCTCTAGGCAAGACAAGGACAGCTCTAGGGCTTGGAGTAAATACCTAAGGGCAACTTGTGTTGCAGGGAACGGATTCAGATGTCAGAACTTGGGTTCAGTGAATGGCGATTCGGATGCAGGGTACCCTCAGCAATTTGTTGGAAGCCGAAGCTCTGTCTAAAAACCCAGAGATGAAGACGGTCAGCGGGGGAATTTTGATACCTTACCGCCGATTTTTAGCATCAAAATCAAGTCAGGCAGTTATTAGTATATCAATCAATATCATGGTATTTGCTCGTGGTTCTCTGATTGCAGGATACCGTTCCCTTCAAGTTCCCCCGGTCAGAAAGGTCCCAGCCGCAACCAATGACTGGGGTTTCACCCTCCCCACAATGCTCACCAGCTCAAACAAGAGAGCGATGTTTCGAGGGTCAAAAGAGAAAATTCAAGTTATTGATCTGCATTTGTTGACTGACTGAAGAGAAGTGGCCGGCCAGGCAACACACGGTACCCCAGGTCGAGTTATCGAAGCAATGCCCAGCGTGCGGCCTGCCTCCTACCTTATCTGCCGAATCTCGGCCAGGACCCTCCCCACAGCACGCCGTTTGAGAGGACAAAGGGAGGAATGTGAACTGTGTTGGTGAGCTCGACACCCACGCGTTGCCAAGATACCAAGACCGTTGCTTCGTATATCCGTGGGACTGCACCCACGTTTCTATGCATTTTCCCGGCCCTTGGCGTCGGGTCTCGTCCTCGAAAGCCATGGCCAAACCTGGTCACAATATCGGATACCGGTTGGATAAATTTGCGGGAACGGCTCCACCATAGCAGCCGGGTGGAAATGCCACGCTAATGCGTCACTATCACCGCGCGCCTCGTTCTCTGGGGCGGTTATGGGCGCCAGGTGCTTGTCTGGGAAAGTGAAGCTTTCGCCGATATTGGCTTGGCCTTGGACGCTGGCGTAATGTAGCGTTTTGGCGAGAGTGCCAAGTTCCGTATGGGGAAGGGTGAGGTGAAAGATAAATCGGGCGGTTTTCTGCACCTTGTCAGTGTCAAGCTTTTGGTGTTTCTTGGACGTTTCTAGTTTCCGCCCACCGCAAACCATGGCTCGTATGCAAGTTGCCATCGGGGTCCTCGCGGCCCTAGCATCGCTTTTTCTCCATGAGGCGGCTGCTCAGAACTGCGCGGCGCTGACGGCACGCTTCCAGCCCAAGCTCGGATCGGGATACAAGTCGAGCGTGATTGCCACTGGTCTGCGCTCGCCACGGCATATCGTTGTTGACTCGGCCGGGAATCTGCTTGTGGCCGAGGGAGGAAGCGGTTCAGTAAGAAGACTGGTGTTGAAGGACAATGGCGATAGCGTCTGTGTCGAGTCAAACACCGCCCTCACCAATGACCGGAGTGTAAGTCCGGAGGAAACTTACCAGGGGCCATCTCACAGCGCGCGATCTAACGAGCGGCAGACGAACCACGGGATTTCCCTCAGTGCCGATGGCAAGACGCTTTTCACATCGAGTTTGTCGAGTGTGACGGCCTATGCCTACGACGCCGCTGCTGGCACTATCGGGACTGGCAAGGCCATCATCACCGGCATGTCCAACAGCGGGACTCACCCGACTCGGGCAATCCTCGTGTCGAAGTCAAGCCCCGACACCATTCTGGTTGCGCGCGGTTCCAACGGCAATATTGACACCGCCACCACATCCCTGTCGACTGCACGCAGCGTTATCAAGACTTTTAGCCTCAGCAAGGTCATGTCGTCCCCGACCGACTTTGCCTCTGGCGGCGAGACACTGGGATGGGGTCTCCGGAACATCGTTGGCATGGGCGAGGACCCGATCTACGGCGGCGTGGTATGATTTCTCACCGTTTTCCCCTTCATTCTTCTCCACTGCTGCGTCCACGCCCGGGATTCACTAATACTTTGTACCCATGCAGTGGTCTGTCGAGAACTCGATGGACGATGTCCGGCTGGGCGGCAAAGACGTACACACCAACAACCCCGCCGAAAAGGCCAACTACCACGGTGTTTTGAATGCCACAAGCAACAAGCTCAAGGGTGCTAACTTCGGCTACCCGTCGTGCATCCCGGCTTGGGACCCCAGTGTTCTTGGCAGTGGACTGCAGGTCGGGAGTCTCTTCAAGGCAGATAATACGCCGGCCGCCACCGACTGCGCTTCGCGCCAGCAGGGACGCCTCCACTTCCACGCGCACACGGCGCCTCTCGGGATGGTCTTCAACTCGAATGCCACAAGCGCTTATATTGCGTTTCACGGGAGCTGGTAAGTCTACCAAAATGCCGTCAAAGACTGGCATGTCAGGTCTAAAAATCAGAACCGCATCTCACATGTGACTTTCACTCCTTAGGAACCGCAGTCCCCCGGATGGCTACAGGGTGATGAGAGTCGACTTCAAGAATGGCGAGCCCGTGGCCGACTTGACCAGCAAGACAGCACAGATCGCAGTGATGGAGAACCAAAACACGGCGTCATGCCCCAACAGCTGCTTCCGGCCGGTTGGCTTGGATATTGACAAGAAGGGACGTCTCTATGTGTCGAGCGACTCGTCGGGAGAGATCCATGTTATCTACGGCGCGTAGATTTTTGGCACTGGTGTTTCGATGGAAGCAGCTAGCCGTTTTGCGAGGGAGCCGAGCTGATTGTTTCCAATAATGCGCTCGATTTCATTCGAGGTTCATGCTGTGGAACCCTAATCATATGCTCGCTTGGTGTCCCGGTAGCTCAGGGAGTCTTTGAAAAATCCCTCGCATGCACTGTGTCCTTGTTGTCCGTTCCACTGTCCGTTCCGCACTTATTTTGGTTTGCCTTGGACATCTCAGTGCTATTCCACGCTGGGTCGTGGCCAGCTGAACTGTCCTTGTCGTCAAGCCCGATACCGGCGTTTTCTCCGAAAGGTTCACCAGAACTACGAACTGCGTGTTGTCCTGAAAAGGCGTGTGTAACCCACCTGGAAGCCCCTGTCCTGAATGCAGCACCCCCTAAATGGACATGAAGAAATCTCGGGGGCTCCGGTGTTGTGGCCCAGAGCGCGGTAGCCTGCACTGACTTTCGTGACACAAAGTACCAGGCGTGATGAAGTGTGGCCAGTGGCCGCTTACCAAGCGGAGTTTTGGGTAATGTTTGCTGCATTCGCACGGGGGTCGGGGCTGGCTGGCCGGACAGACAGTGCCAGCACGAGTCTTGGGACGCCGGAATAGTGGAGCTTCGCGCCCACTTACACAGTGTGCGGTCCGGAAGACCTCGGCCGTAATTGGCGATCACTGAATTACAGGAGATTGGCCTTCCAGTTCTGGCTACCGACATCAAGATTCGAAACGGCGTGGCGGTCCTCTATGTTGTGATGTCTCGGGAGGCGCACGCCACCCCTCGGCCAGACGGGACCCATCGGAGATTAGGGACTTGGCCCTTCCATTCTAGCTTCTAGAAGACCAACGGCATTTATATTGTTGACGATGCTGTGTGCGAGTTGAAGTGTTTTCTCACACTCGCACAAACTCGCTGCGTGACCCGCAGTATTGACGCGACACCGGTTTCGTTTTCACATCGCCACTGCTCCCAAATCCACCGTCAAGACCTCTTGGTTGATTTCGATCCACCACCTAATACTAACTCACATTATATACATACCCACTTTACGCCGCAACCAACTGTCAGAAATGGCCAACCCCTTCATCAGCAACGGGACTTGCTACATCGGACCGAGTGTGAGGGCAGACGCGTCGTTTATTCCTTGCGGCAACGATGCCTATGGCCACAAAACTTGCTGCGGCATCAACGACGTGTGCCTGTCGTCCAAGGCATGCTACAATAGCGCCTTTGGAATTACTTACCTCTTGGGATGTAGTGACCCCGAGTACAAGGACTCGAACTGCCCAAAAAAGGGCGCTTTCCCCGGTAAGTTGGCTCCACTGGATGGCTCCCTCGCTTCCTCGGCTCACTAAATGCCCAACAAAGACAACCCCTGGCTAGGGCTATCGTACTGCAACGGCTCCTCAAACAAGTGGGTGGCCTGTTCGCAAAAGGCAAAGCCAGCAACGCTCACCAAGCCCGACTATTGCTACTGTCCTGAAACATCGCAAAATGTCGCCTTTCTGGATAAGTCTACGCTGGAAAATATGGCGACTTTGCCTGCAGCCGTTGGAGCGAGTGTCAAGTGGGAGACAGGCTACTTTCCCACCGCCGTCGTACCCTCAACGAGTCAAGCACCCCAGAACCCGACGGCATCCAGCGCGAGCACTGGGACACCACCGTCACAAACAGGTCAGCCAGCACCGCTCTCCGAGGAATCCGGTCTGTCGAGCAGTTCCAAGATCGGAATAGGGGCCGGAGTCGGAATTGCAGGAACACTTGCGGCCGTGGCCGGCATGTTTTTTTTTCTCCGGCACAGGCGACACAACAGCAAAGGCCAAGCAGCACTGCCAGTGACCGATGATGTGCACCAAGAAAGGGAGCCTGGGACTGCCAGCCATCCAACCCCACAGCCGACCAATTCGTCCGTCGTCCCGGGGACACCAGGCACCCCAGGGACCGTTGCAGTTTCCGAGCTCGAGCACACGGCCCAACGTCCGTGGTCGATCAGGAGCGAACTCGACCACAGCAAAGTCACGTCGATGGGAGAAGCAGTGCACACGGAAAGCGAGCAGGATGGCAATATCACCAGGGGTTCCTCCCCTGCCCAGCCGGTGTCGCCCTCCACCGGTTTCTCTCCATCGAGTCGGTTCGCATCCCGCTTCGCGATGGAACTTCCTGGATAATCTCGTCGACCTCGAGAGTACTCTGGGTAACTGTGAGGGGTGGAATATCAAATTGGTAATGTGGTCATAAGGGGCTCTTCAGCCGACCGGTAATCTTGTGGTAATCTTGTGGTAATCTTGTGGTGGTGTTTGTTGACGATACCGACCTGCTTGTACCTACCAACTCACATACTTGTTGTGCATGCCGTTGCTGTGCGAGTTTCGTTTTGTACGCGCTTTGGGTACTCGTGCTATAGTCTTGTAGTCCAATGCATATTGTTTTCGGGAATGCCGCTGCTTGAAGAGCAAGTTAGAGAAAAAGGCCTGTATTGTACGTCGGTACTTGCGAGACAACCCAACTTGATAGGTACTCCCACACCAATGATACCTATGCCGCTGCTCGACTGGCTGCAGCCCTCATTCATGATTAGGCAATATATGTAAAGTAGGTATATCGCGCCATCGTATGCCCCTCTCACTATTAGTCGGCAATTTCGTAGCGGTCACGCGGACTCAGCTGGCCTGAATCGATGCGTAGCACAAGAGGGCACTACCACCCCCCTGATGCCACTATTCTAGACGCGAAGGAGCGGCTCCATCAGTAGACTTTGTCTTGCTTTGTACTAGTCACAGCTCCCTAGGTACGAATCAGCAACGAATGGGGCCTTATGAGTCCACAGACAGTATCTATAGCTCAAACCTTCATATCGTCCGACTTGAGCTCTTGATGAGTGATCTACTGTTCGGATGGCTTGAACATCCTGGGTCTCAAAGCCTCTAATTCAAATCCACAATCTCCAGCAAGTTCAAGTTGTGCTTCTGTTGGCCTCCCGTTCGGAGATGACCTGTCACATGAGCGCAGTACAGCGATATATTGCAAGGCTAGTAGTACTTGATCCCCGACATAGCTTCTGCAAAGTACGGAGAAGAAAAGGGGCCTTTCCCTGAGATTTCAGCGTAACGTTCTACTGTTTTTTTGTACTACTAGTACACTGAACTCCAAGTCGTCTTGGTTTCCTTCACTTCCGGACAAACCCCATGAATGGTGGACTTGATCTCGGCCGTTCAAACTCATTTCCATCGAACCAAAAGCTGCACTGCCATGCATCTCAACTATGTTAGGTAACTAACTTTGGGGAGACGGTCCCATCCCCTTCAGAGAGATTTGTGAGATTTGGGGCTTTGCAACGCTTCGTATATCCTGACCTAGAAATCTGACGTGACTTTTGATGTTCTGTGGCCTAGAGTCTAAGTCAAGCGGATTTAGCAAACGTGGTGGTGCGTATTGGGCTCTATCGCTGGTTGGTGATCGTGATTTGGTTGGCTATGAACCCCTGCCCACGTGTGTCATCTCTCGCGATATTTGGGTGCCAGCAGGCTTAATTCGGGCTCCATTTCCGAGGCTCCCGTCCTTGAGCATACCTTGATCCACCGTACTGCTTCTCCAGTGAATGGAAATGAATCAGCCCGTACCTATTCAGCTTTGCCGCACGTACTCAGTGAAAGGCTCTTTCTCGTGCGTGGTGATATGGCGCAGACTTCCGAGGTTGACACCCTTTATTTCCAATCCTTCAGAGTGTGGCAGGGGCTTCGGCTGGCACGTTGAATGGGTGTGTCAAAGGCGCAGTCCAGGCTGCCATGCGGATTGCGGCACAACCCCCAGTCACCTGTTGGTGACTCGTATCCGCTTCTGCAGGGGTCAAATCCAGGGCCCAATTTCCCCGCGGTTTTGGCACGCTATTTTTGCTTTCGCTCGTGCTGCATGGCCTCGATCAATTCATATTAATTACTAGCAAACAACCCAACTCCCTTCCACTCACCACCATCGCCTGGTCCTTGGTCACGCAACGCGCCTCTTGTGGAATTCTGGCGCGCAGCTTCCATCTCAATCGACAAAATGGCGCCATCAACAGTGATAGCCGGCTTGCTGACTCTCGTCGCAGGGGCTTCTGCGCTGCAGATCCGGGGGTTTCCAGGTGCAAACGCAGGCCCCGGCTTCGTTCGGGTCCCCATCTCTGCACCACAGCACGATACGGCTCTACGGAAGAGAGCCGATGTTTCCGGAGCCGCCGAGGTCGAAATCGCAAATTTCAGAACGTCTGGTTACACTATCGACTGTCAGTTGCCCCCCTGGAAGTTGTTGTTGGTTTCGGGTCATCTCCCTGCAGCCACAAACGCTTCCCCCAGGTTTCCGGTGCTTGGCGGATGCCCTACTGACGCGCGATGAAGTAATGATCGGTTCCCCTGGCCAAAAGGTCGAGGTCGTTGTCGATACAGGCTCGTACGAGCTCTGGGTCAATCCCGACTGCTCCAAATCATCGCGTGCCAAGAATACGACGGTTGATGGGAAGGTCACCATCACGGTTGACAGCCCGCTGAGCGACCCGGAAGCCTGTCGGAAGCGCGGCCGCTACGATGGGTCCAAGTCGTCCAGCGCGAACAAAGCGGACGTCAAGAACACCGTTTTCACGTACGGCGACCAGACCACAGTCGCCATTGAATATGCGAAGGACAAGATTGCCATTGGAGGTACTTGATGTCCCGATATCTCTTTCCTCGGTAACATACAGCATGCTGATTGTGTCTCGTTGTAGGAGTGAGCGTCGATGGCCAGGTCTTCGGCGTCGCAAAGTCGTCGAACCAAACCGGAGTCGGGATTATGGGGTTCGGCCCGCCACCCTTTGGGTTCAACAACTCGGATTCGTACCCGTTGATCCTCACGAGCATGGCCAAGCAAGGGGCCATCAAAAGTCCCGCCTTCAGCTTGCATCTGAATGATTTCAACAACACGAAGGGCGCTGTCATCTTTGGCGGAGTCGACAAGAAGAAGTACAAGGGCTCTTTGGCCAAAATCCCCTTCAAGACGGTGCAGTTCAAGACCGACGATGGGCAGAAGTTTGACCATACCAGGTGAGCAGACTGACACTGCCACGCATCGACCTTGGTGGACCTTTTCGCTAACACAGCAGCCGCAAGTTACTATGTCACGGTCAAGTCGATGAAGCTGTCCACGCCCGGATCCACCGACACCAAGAGCTACGACATCGGCGGAAGCTTTGTTGCCTCGCTCGATTCCGGCTCAAGCAGCAACTTGCTTCCTCCCGGGCTCGGCGCAAAGGTCTGCGCTGATCTCAAGGGCACCATGAGCTCCGCTGGCTCGACCTGTCGTGTAGACTGTGCCGTGCGCCAACAGACCGGTGGAATGACATTCGAGCTTGATGGGAAGAGTATCCTTGTCCCCTACAACAACCTCATCAACGAGGAACTCTTCCAGGAGACATCAAGCTGCTTTCTGATGATCAGCGACAACACCGTCTTCGTTGACCCACCAACGCATATTCTGGGCGGTGAGTTCTGCCTTTGGCTTTTATTCCAAGAGGGAACATGACACTGACTTGACATCTTCATGAACTACCAGCCCCATTCCTCCGATCCGCATACGGTAAGTGAAATATTCTCACTTGATTCAAAAACACTGAGCTGACCATGTGTCTTACAGCTGTATTTGACTGGGGCAACGGAAACCTCCACATCGCCCAGAGTGCCGACTGCGGAAGCAATGTCGTGGCTATTGGCACGGGTGTAGATTCTGTCCCCTCCGGGAATGGAGAGTGCTCCCTCGGGACAAACTCGGTTGTCAACTTCGGCCTGATGGCAGGGGCCGCCTTAGTTTCCAGTGTGATGTTGCTGGTTTAGGGTACACGGACGATTTCCAACTCGAGTTTCTTCATATCGTGGTTGCGAGTCTGGTTTTGTTGTCAATGGGTGGCTTGGAGGCAATCGCCGTTCATGTTACGGCAGTGATGTCGACTCTCCAAAGTTAGACATAAGGTTGGATAATATTAGGTAGATACCTGGGGAGGTGAGTATGGTGAGAATTAGGGTAAGAGGTAGGAAATATTAGATATCCTGACCCCAAGATGGGCTGAGACTTTGTTTGCAAACTGTACGATCCTCTCAGGAAAAGCTCCCTTACACTCACCCAGAAAGTGACATCCCAAAGTCCCGGGGAAGAGAACTGTAGGTATCAACGGGCCCCGTCCATCCGCCACTGTGCCGCAGTGCTGCAGCGTTGGCTCAAGGGTTCTACCATCTCGACCCATCGTCACACTCACATGAAATTGGCTTCCAAAATCAACATTGCTCATCTTTTTCCCCCACCCCATTTCCTCGGCTTTCCCTCTCGTCATCTCAACTCGGAACAATGAGACTTCTTTGGTCGCTTTTCGCATTTTTCCACAGCTGGCCGGCGCCCCCGGACGACACTTGCGACCTGGCCGGTCCCTCTCACCAGCTGCAATTGCGGCCGACGCATCGGAGTGACATCTTGTCAATACCCACGGACTGACCCGGGACACTCAGGAGAATACTATGTATGGAAGCGGAGTGGCGGGCATCGAAGTGTCTAACGTGAATGTAGACGGTCTTGAAGGCCATCCCCCTCGGATGCTGCATCCTCTGCCTGCGCTGGATTTTTCGATATGGAGCATCAAGTCTTACCGGGCACGCGAGAGGTCGGGGTGGGTACAGATAGGTACTTAGGTAGCGATATCGACAGAGAGGCGGTGGGCGCTGCCAGAGAGCCGAAGCCCTCTGACTGCGTGCCATGGAGGTAGACACTTTGATTTGATTTTGTGCGAGTGGATAGGTAAGCTGGCGGAAATACGAATCCAAACATCGGGTCCTATGTGGACTCGTGTGAGGCCTCGCCGGTAGGAGCCCTCTCTCGCCTTGCTCACTCGGGGGCCTCCAGGACGGCTGGAGGCTCAAGGCAAACAGCGCAACAAGAATTACAAGACTTGCAGCCGGCGGGATAAGCAGAATGAGCGTCTCTCCCTGCTGTGTTCCCAACTGTGCGGCTTCGATAACGGCATTGGCTCTCCCTCCGTAACTCTCCTCCGCGTCGGCGACAACGCCGCCCCGGGATATTGGCAGGTCAGCCACGACGAGCGCAGTCATCAGTCCGAGAATGTCTTCCAGGGGATTTTTGCTGTTGGGGAAGGCATACGATGACTTGGAGTGCCGGTTCGCCTTTTTGTCGATAGTGAGGAAATACCCATCAGACCCGTAGTTCTCCATCATCGGTCGATAGAGGGCCGTAGCGGCGATGGTGAAGAGGACGTCGCCGATGGTCGGGCTCCTCGGGATACAAGGGTCTCCTCCGGATAGGTAGTACCCATAGTTAGAGCCGTTGGCTTTGGAGGTGCGCATGTCAAGGACTACTTTGTGGTAGGCAAACGACGCTCGAGGGTTGAACTCGCAGGTGACGGTGTACTTTAAGCCAGGCTGGGTGCCTGTCGTGTGATTCGGCTTGCTGATTGTGTTTGCGAGATAGTTTGCAAAGGGGGTTTTGCTCTGCGGGTCGGTGATGGCGCCGATCACAAGGACGCCTGCCCCAAGGGACTTGACCGTGTCGTTGGAAAGGGGCCAAAAGTATTTCAGCATGGCGCTGTCTCGGGTGAGGTTTCTACTCGGATAGTAGCCTTCGTACTCAAGGTTGCAGCCTGCTGGCTGAACCAAAAGGCGCTGATCGCCGAGGACGGTCAAGGTGCCCCCTGGGAAACACCGCAATGGATTCGATACCATGACCGGAAGACACTGTCATTCCGAAGCGCCCAGCGAAAGGCCCAACTCCCGTCTCTGATATTAGGGGGCACCATTCCCACGCATTCTGCCGGCCCTCCAACAGAGAACTCGGAATGGTTTCCGTCAGGGATCAAAGGCCGATGTTCCACCTGGCGTTCGGCGACAGTGGGGGTGAGAACGGTTGCGATTACCGCGGTGATGAGGCCGCAGAGCGTGAAGATGATGGCGAAGACGAAGTTGGGGAATTTGATCTTTTCCAACACACCGTTGATACCGAGGGCAGCTCTCCACTCCGAGTTTAGAGATACTATTTCCTCTCGATGGGAGTCTTCTCCGTTCTTGGCGGCGCGCTGAGTCGAGATGACGCGACGGAGACGAGTTGCGAGACGCCGAAGCAGGGCATGTTGGATGCGACCGCCGATGAAGGTTGTCAGCAGGGTGGCAGATATGGCCACTCCCGTTACCAGGTATTTGGTGTTGGCCGACGACAGAGATCCCCATTTGGTGAGAAAAGAGCCTGTCTGTTGCACGGTTATGATAAATAATTATCATGACACCAACCAGTGAAAAGATTGCGATCAAGTCTAGAGCAATTTGAGATGAGTAACACGCCATTTTGTTCGGAAAAGGGGTACTTCTGAGAAGGAGTTGGTATCATAAAGGGTGAAAAAGAGGTCGCCTCGGCGCGAGCCCCTTTTGACGGAAGAGCGAAGAGCATATCTTTGGGCACCGGTTCAACTAGTGTACCCATTTGATAGTAGGAATGGTCCCGCAGATTAGCAGCTGAGAAGACTTTCGCGAGGAGTGGAAATGTCTCAGTTGTCTACAAGGCTTCCAATCCCATCTCGCAAACAGAGCTCAACTCTGTCAGCCACTGATGCGGTGCTGCATCATCATTATTTCTAGTCCAATCGCTGTCACTAGAACACCCGGGTTTGTATCGTTCCGAGTCTGCAGCGAGGTTACTGATAAGAAGCTGCAGTTTGTTGCGGAGGGACCCCCGACCCCGCAAGGAAGTTTTGGAGTATAATAACTAGGTAGACGTAAATCTTGCCATCAATGAAGGTACAGCTAACAAGTGTTACTAGAAGTTAGGTTGAAAGCTGTCCTCGCAATAAAGTCGGCCAAGCTGTCTCACAAGGACTTGATGTACGTGTGGCGCTTCAAAGCTGACCCTAATTGGGGGCCATTAGACGGCTCGGTGAACTGAAAAGTCGTGCTGCACAGAGGTGCCCACGAGCCAACCAGCGAACGAGCATTTTCAGCCCTGACGTATGTCTTTGCTATTGATAATGGCCTAATCCATGGGAGGTCCAGCGCCAAGCATGGCTGTGCTCTGTCGAGTGCCAGGCAATGTCACAGTATGCAAGCTTTACATAGCCTCAAGAGTTAGGTCAGCGGCGTGTGTTTGGAATCCCGGCAGGTAGAGTTCATCTCGACTCGTATAAGACATGATCATTCGTGATATCTACATGGACAGTTGTCCAGAATTAATTACTAGTACTATCTGCTTCCAACAATTTTTCTCCAGCAAGCAAAGCGGCCACCCCGGTTGTTCTATCTACCTGGCAGTATGCATCAGCGTAACGGCATTCATCAATCATCATGACATGGACATGGACCCTGAGTCCCGAACTCTCTCTCTCGCTCTCGCACTCTAATCTATTTGCACATGAACGTCTCACCCACGGGTTCACCATAAAGGGACTCGTCGGAAAAGAAATCAGTAGGGTACGGGACATTGATACATTTCCCGCCCCCTGTAGGTCCCACGTGAGGACAGTGTACCTGGTGGCCACAAGTTAGCAGTCTGCGCATGGACAGCAGAGAGAATCAGACTTACATCCGGTCGTACTTGGGTCAGCACCAAGTGGATGCTCCGGCAGACGACGTTGTCGCCCCATGCAGCGTCGTAATTTCCATACGGCTTCTGCGTCAAGGCGCCTACGCATTCGCCGATGCTCGACCATTGCGTGTTTGCTCCCGTGCATCTCATCTGTGTGAGGGCACAGATGACCTGGATGCTTTGGGCCTGGAATTGCGGGTTGGTGACAGGGGCAGCTTCGGTGGCCTCGACCCAGTTGTTGAGGTTCGGGATCCATGCGTCGTATTTCAGAACAGCCCCCTCGTCATCAAACTTCCAGAACGCCACCTAGACGGACATGGTCAGAACGGAGCACACACGAAGCGATATTCCCGCGGGAAAAGTCACTAACCTGCTTCAGGGGCGCAAGGGCCTTCCCGTGGTTTGGTGCGCCGGGGTTGACAACGCTGCAGTACAAGTACACGACCGACGCAGCCACACCCTTGCAGGCGGAGCTGAACTCGGTGATCTTGTAGCTCGTGATGGCCGACGACGCCCCGTTTCCATTGGGAAGGGGCGCGAGGGCGAAAAAGTACTCGATCGAGTCCTCAAAGCCGACAAAGTCGCCGACGGGGTCGACTCTGCCCACAACATCTTTTGCGAAGAGCCCCTTGGGCACGCCGGCCCCGCCGCCCTGGATGATGGGCAGCTGGTGGGGAAAGACGGTGAGGTTGTAGATGCTGGAGATGGTGTTGAAGTTGCGCTCCTTCCAGCTATCATCGACCGGTTCCGGGGATTGGTCGTCGCCGTCGTGGCCGTGATGTCCCCTCCATGGCGGCCACCAGATCGGCCAGCTCTGCGTCGTCGAGATTAGGAAGGCGAAGACATATGTGATGCGTAGGAGATGTGCGCCAAACAGCTGCATGATGGCGGCCGTGGGTGTGTGAATGTGCTGGTGTATGTTGAGAGACTTTTGCTCGTAGTGGGCATGCAGGAGCAGCAGGAGAAACGGCGCCTCGCGGGAAGGAGGAAATAGCGGTGTTTTAATCCATCGTGTCGGTCAGTGCAGCCCAGCCTCCCGGTGACGAGCGACTACTGAATGGCGGCGCCAGGGCAGCGCCAGCAACGTGGCGGGGACGATATGCTGGCATGGCGCACATCAGACATGGGACATGCGACATGGGGGACATGGATAGTCCATATGGGGCATGGATGCATCGCAATGATGCAGCCGAATCGTCCAAGCCAATGTTGGAACCATTGGTTTGGTGCTCCGTGTCGCTGTCCATTTGCGATTTGATTTTTTTTTTTTTTTTTTTGCAAGGAACCCGAAAAAATCCAAGGCGGTGGATGGGTGGCACGGTGGCTGCGCCAACCGCCTCGCCGGCGGTCCCAGCTGGCGGCACGGGTTGGTCGGCGCTAGGCCGAGACGGACGCTTGGGTCTGCTGCTCGTCGATGTGTCGTCGCCGTATTCGTGGTATCCCGCCGAGCGATGCATCAGAGGCATCCTCGCCAGCGGTGGCCAAGGCAGCCGCATGCAAACCTTTCTCACCCCGCATGGCCGGCTGTCCAAATGACGTGTTCGGCAATGCTGGAGTGGATTCGTAGCGGGACTTTCGGGCAACTGGCAGAAACACGGCGTGCTCAGTGGTTGGGCCGCGTCGGCCCCTCTTTCCTTCCCACACGCCGCCAAGGCGGTCAGCCTGGGCAGGCAATCACCCAGCCCTGGGCTTTGACGCGCCCGCCCACATCCCTGCAACGAATCGGTTCCAGAAGACTTCCGTGGGCGGTCAAGGAAAAAAAAATTCTGGATCCCCCTCCCCCTCCCGAAATTGGGTCCCCAAAAATGCGTCATGCCCCGTCCAGAGTTCCCTTCGCATCGTCAAAGCTTTTCGGTTTTCCCGGCGTGGCCATGGCGACAGAGCGATATTTGCACACGGTCGTTGCGTTGCGTGGCAGAGCGGCCATGGCTGCAATTGATGGTTGGGCTGGGTTGCGGACGCGTTTTGGGGTTTGCCGAGAGCCGCCCGTCAAGGACCAGTCGGTCCAGTCGGTCCAGTCGGTCGAAGCTGGCGCCACGTGCCAGATACCATTTGGACAGTGGCCGGTCGGGCTGCCCAGCGCCCGAGCCAGCCCTGGGCGAGACCCGGCTCGGGAGCTCGCTGGCCGGGCAGCAGACGCCAGCGCTGACGCAGCCTAGCAATGTTTGACATCACCACCGGAGGAGGAAGTCGAAGCGAGAGTTGAAACGAGAGTTGGCGAGATCCATGGCGAGACCGTGACCGCCCTGTAAATCATGGTCCGAGGGCTTGAAGGGGCGCCCAAATCATATAGGGGCCTCCGCGGCCACACGTCTGGTCTTGTGGCCGTCCCCGTGATCAAGAATAACCCACCATCTGGGGCAGTGGGGACATGCTTCCAAGTTCCGAGACTTTGTCCACACCACCGCTGGGCCAGTCTCCCTCCATCTCGCGCGGGTTGAGAGACGCGGAACCCTCCAGCCGGATGCGGGCCTTGCATGGTGGCTGGGCGTGACGGCGAGAACACGCAGAGGCGAAAAGCGATTGGTTCCTCGTTGTTATCTGCTTCGACATGGTCAGGGGGTGATTCGCTCTGCCCGTTCCTGTTTGCTGTGGCGAGCTCGAGTATCAGGGGTATGTTATTGGCTGGGAGCCCTGCTTCAGCAAGCCACCGTCACTAGGGTCCACCTCCCTCTTTCTCTTTCCCTCTTTTGGTCGTCACGTCGTCTCTCCCACCTCCCACGATGAGGGGTTTTGGAGCGTTTCGGGCGAGGTTGGTCAACCGATCCGAAAACCTGGGAATTCAGGAACACTCCAGGCGTTCGCGACAGACCGCATGATAAAGCTGGGGAGGGAATCCGTAATTAAACCAGCAACCGCAGCCATCCTGTTTTCGACCGTTCGGATTGGATTTATCCCTCCTCGTGGTTCCTGGCCCCCGCTGCTACCATTGCTGAGCTCAGTCCCAAACCCGCTGGGCCATGGGGGCCACAGCTCGCAGCTCATATGCCGCGTCTCCCCGCAGCCCACAAAACTGTCGGGTTCGTATATATGTGTGATGGCTTTTACGGGGACCCATTGGCGATTGAGGGCGCGACCTGGCACTGGGAGACTGGAGTCGAGGTCGTATTGGCGGGCAATTTGGTAGGGGGGCGAGGCAAAAGATGGTGGTTGCATCCCACTTGAGTGGTTGTGGTGCCCCTGCGGCCCCTGCCGCATCACCGCAAATCAGTCGAGCCCGCGGACCAGTCAGACGACAGAGTTCCGGTTTCTCGGCCTTCACACCATATTAATTGGCGTCTCGTCAGGACAAGTCGGCCTATGGTGAACGGGCGACTTTCTTGATCATACCGAGCACGAATGCTCCAGCAAGTAGCAAGTCATGAACCCCCTCCCGAGCAGACGTTCTGGCCCTCTCCTGAGCCGATATTGCAGCGTGACTGCCCTGTCGGAACCAGCCAGTCACGCGCGCCCTCGGCCCCTGAATGAAAGGGCCGGTCCTTGAGGCAAATGTCGTGCCCTGTCTCCACCATCACCATGCCATGTTGCGCGATGTTCCCGGTGCTGTGCGTGTGTCTTATATAGCGGCACGGACCCCCTCGCCGTCTTCGATGGCGCGTCTTAGTTGCAGGAGCCACGCTGCACGAACAAGTCGAACATCATGGCCGCCGAAGACAGTGGCGCCCTGCCTCACCGATCCCTCCTGGCGCTAATATGGACGTGCTTTGGCGTCGCGGCGCTCCTTGTCGGGCTGCGAACCATCACACGCCTCAAGTTCACCGTTCGGCGGTTGACTGCCGAGGACTACTGCATGTTCGCGGCCCTGGCGGCGTTGTTGACGTTGTGCGTCCTCGAGACGTTCCAGCTCCCGAGCCTCTACCACATCACGGCCGTGCTGACCGGCTCCATCCCCTTATCACTCGAGCTGATAACCAACACCGAGGACTATCTGCGGCTTGAGTTCGCCATCATCATCCTGTTTTGGACCGTCCTGTGGTGTGTCAAGGCGAGCTTCCTGGCCCTCTACTTCAAGCTCTTCCGAGAGCTCGCCCTCTACCGTCGCGTGTGGTATCTCCTCGCCTCCTTCACCATCCTAGCCTATGGAGGATGCGTCATCACGCTGTGTGTGTCGTGCGGCGAGATCACCAACTTCTTTAAGTTCAATCAGTGCGCAAAGCCCGAGTACATCTGGGCCTCCAACCTGAGTGTCTATTACAGCACCGCCATTGATGTCTTTACAGACCTGTGTAGTGGGTGATCCTCGAGCTCTCTGTCGTGTTGCTGTGCTTGTTGCTAACACTCACAAGTCATGGCCATGCCCCTGCGTTTGATCTACAACGTGAAGGTGTCGCTGAAGCAGAAGTTGGGTCTCGTCTGTGTCTTCGGTCTGTGTTTCGTGATGATCGCCTTTGCCATCATCCGAGCAAAGCAGGTCCTGGTTCAGCAGCAATTCGTCGACCTCAAGCTCTTGATGATCTGGTCCACTCTTACTGCCTCCATCTGTAGGTCTCTCTCTTCGGTTGCACGTGTTTTGCTGTTAAGGGACCCCGGAACTCAATGCTGACTCTTGTGCCTGTCGCAGCCGTTGTTGTCGGCAGTCTCCCCGCACTCAAGATCCTGGTCAACAACCGGCCAGCAACAAAACATTCTCTGTATGGTTCTGCTGGTGGTGTGAAGAAGCAGCAGTACAGCCACGGCAGCGGCCACCGCAGCAAAAACCTGCCCATGGGCTCCATCTCTAGCGACAAGAGATCGATCAAGGCGCATCGGACCGACACCAGCGATTCGCAGGAAGAGATCCTCCAACCAGATAACGGCCGATTTGTCGTCGTCAAACATGATATCGTCAGTCGTCCCCGCATACTTTGTTGTGAAGAGCACCAGAGTTCAAACTTTCCCCGAGACAGTACGCTAACCTGCTTGGTAGACGGTCTCATACGATGACGTTGACCATCCACGCCCAACCTACCCAAATCGTCAGGAAGATTCTGGGTACGGGAGAGCCGTTTGACAGCCAGAGAGGGTATGGTTCGTGCCTGCCAAAGTCCTGTGATACATAACGCTTGTAATATTGTTGTTCCGCCCCGGGGCGAGGGGACGTTTTCTTTCCGCCGATTTGTTTTTTCGGTGTTTTATAATGGTGAAATCCTTCCTCGACGGGAGTACTTAACACGGGCTGTCAGGGGAGGCGTATGGCGTGCTTTGAGATATGGCCGGGAGAACCACAGGGTACGGGGGCATAAACGGAGGTTCGAACAGAGAAATAAAAGTTCCCTCATTTGCCGTTCCTTGACCAACCGCTCACCCAGACACAATGCAAACAACGAGAATGGCGGATTGGATCTGCGCCGCAAAGTGAAGCACCTTACTCCCAGGACTGGGCGGCACTGGCAGCAGCTCGTCCTCTTCTTCCTTGCGCACAAACTCCTGTGTAGCTGTTGTCCTCGGATTCGAGCACGGGTGCTTGGTGAAGCCGGTCCTGAGGACAGCTATTTGCGGTGGAACATGCCACAGCCCACGAACAGCTTCTTGTAGGACCTGTGAACGTTGGTTAGCGCGAGCGGCGTCGCGACTTTGGGGTACACAACAGGGCCGCCGCTTACCCGGGTCCGTCTACACAACTGCGGATGGAAGACCCTATGAAACTTCGACTCTACTACCAATTCGGATACCCTTCCGGCATTTCAGGGGCTGCGCGGTGGCTGTGAGGTTTTTTTTTTTTTTTTGATGGTTTTCCTAGGGAGATACCCCACAACATGTCGAGAAGCTTCTCGTAAATTACGCGAAAGTGTGCCTGTGTGTCTTGGGACTTTTGTACTATCGTAGCACTGTGTGAGGGACTTCGTCGCTCCTCCCACTCAGCATGCATGAAGATGATTAGTACAGCTGATGGTACTGTCATTGGTGTTGATGGTATCGCATGGGCGTTACCCAGTTTTGCAACTTCGGTCCTCTAGTCCTTTCTAGTAGCCGTAGTTTCTCGATTTCGTACCGCAGACGCGGTAATGGCGAGTGTGGGGGAGTCGCGAATGTGGCAAAGGCCAAGATGCAAGGCTTGAGCGAGGAGACGCTGATGTGTCCGAATCGCCGGGGCTTTGCGCGCGACCTGCTCAAACCATGTCCGCGGGTCGGTTTAATCAAGCTGGGTCAGACGGTATGCTAGTCTCCGACATGGGGTGAATGCAACGAACAATGCTCGCTAGTCAGCGATCAACCCAGACCTGACCACCAATGTGAAACGCGAAAGCACGTGCAGTTGCGAACCTGAGTGACGCCGGAAGGAAGGTGCGCGATCAAACGTGTTCGTTTCCGTCCAGTTGTCCCCCTCCAAAGACCCGAGAGCCCGGCGAAGATACGGAGAAGGATCCGGACACAAGTCCGGGCGCACAGGCATTGCCCTACTCTGGCGGCAACGCAGCATAATTGAGGGGATGGGATGGATGTGTGCTACGTCATAGCCTGAAAACAAGTGGCGTGTGCTGTTTGAGTCGCTGTGCGTGCCAGTTGAGGCTCCCAAAGTTCGGATGCCAGCAACCAAGTTTAGGAAGGAGGATAGGAGAGATGGAGATCTCCGAGATTCGGCAAGACGGAATCTTCGCCACCATGAATTGGTCGGCCCCGGTGAAAAACAACAAAAAGAAGTTGGGCTGCCTTTTGCATTCAGCTGCTCACTCTTCCACCCTTTCGCACCGTCTTTCCACTACGACCGTCAACCTCCCCTCGCACCCGCACAATGCGATTCTTTTCGCTCTTCGCTCGTACCGCGCTGGTACTGGGCGGCGCCTGCAATGGTGTCAACATTCTGATGGCCAACGACGATGGCTTCGGCTCGGGAAATCTGCGCCAACTGTACAGCATGCTCACGGGCGCCGGCCATAATGGTAAGGCTCCCTGCCACGTCACCCGCTCTCGGTGGCCAACGTGGTGATGCATAGAAGGAAGGAGCAGCTGACTAATCACGGCTCGGACAGTCTACATCGTTGCGCCTGCATTCCAGCAAAGCGGTCAGGGAGGCCGCGTCGATTTCACAGCCGAAGCAAACCTCACGGGCCCGACGCAGTACAACTTGGTTCCCGCGGGAGCGCCCTCGATCGGCCGTGACCCAATGGACAGCCACATCTGGTATTACAACGGAACCCCTGCCGCCTGCGTCTTTGTTGCTCTGGACCACGTGCTTCCAAACTTCAGCGACTTCTCCATCCCTGATCTCGTCTTGACCGGCCCCAATTACGGGACGAACCTCGGCCCCTTCGTCTGGACTCTCTCTGGCACCGCCGGCGCAGCGTAAGCACCACCGGACTCTTTTTTCTCGAGATCCAGTGGCTGACTTGACATGTCGAGGGATTAGATACGCTGCGACGGCCCGCAATATCCCCGCCATCGCCATCGCAGGGAGTAACGCGGCGGTGCCCTATTACGAGGTGAACAGCACCGAGCATGACGCTTACCGCGTCGCTGCCTTGTCGTTCAATATTGTGGACGCCATCATCAAGACCACCGATCGGAGCCATCCCATTCTGCCGCTCGGGTATGGAGTGAGCGTCAACATGCCCCCTCTCTCTGACAACTTCATGTCGGTCCCTGTGGTTCAGAGCAGGATGACCGGCGAGGCCGAGGTGGACGCCGCAGTGCCTGGAAAGACACCCGGAACGTTTATGTGGTCCAACCTGTCCCCTCGCGCCGCTGGCGTGAACCAGTGCTTAAATGGGGACTGCGACTTACCCGGTGAGACTTACGTGGTAGCGGCCGGCAAGGTATCATTGTCCCTGTACACGGTTGACTATACGGCGCCAGCAACGCGAAAGACAGCTTCCGTCATGCAACGCTTCGCGAAACTAACTGGCTGGAAAGGAGGGCGCGGCAGGTACTGGAGAGCATAGGGAGGGAAGTTGGAAGGGGACCCGAGAGCACCCATTCTGGCGCAAGTCTGAGATTTCCGGCCTTGACTTTTGATGATAAATAAACAGCCGCCTAGTGGCGGTAGTGTACTCGACGCCGTGTTCTGTTTCCTGTCGGCCTTCCATCTTGAACATCTGCACATAAACCGTCGGGTGGTCGGCCATGGCGGCGTACTCGTCGCTCCAAGGGGCTGGGCTGATGGCGTTTGCCCACCCGCCCACCGTTGTGGTTGGCACCATGAACATGCGCTTAATGATCTGGCCTTCGCCGGACAGCAGAAATGCCGATACATACCCCGGGTATGTGGTGTTACTTTGCGCCCTGGATGTCGCCCATAGGTATCTCTCGGAACGCGACAGCATCACCTCGGCAGACCAGTACATGGAGCTGTTCTTGTCTAGTGTGCGAACCAACACAGGTTAGCTCATTGCACGGCAACGACCTACGAAATCTCGCCTTCGGGGTAGAGGAGGTGCCGGACTCCTTCTTTGGCGGCCGATCCTGTCTGCTGGTCCAGATCAAACTGCACGAGGGAATTGTCGTTCTCCATCAAAACATAGAGGTACTTTCCTTTCGAGTGGGACGCTAGATGCCTTGGATGCATGCCTGATTGGGTTGTACTGAGTTGGCCGACCTCGGTGACCTCTCCGCTCGCCCGGTCAACTGCGTGAGTCCAGACCAGATCCCCGTTGAGGTCGGCCGAGTAGATTAGCTGCTGTCCGTCAGCCTCTCGGAGAGCTAGGCCGTGAACCCCTGAGCTATTCGCGTAGCTCCACGAGTCGAGCACCGTGCCCAGAGAGCCATTGCTGTTGGCGGGGAGGCTCATGCCGCAGGAGTTGGGCCCTGGCCACGATACCGAAAAGACATGATACGGCGGGGATTTCATTGCCTCTACAAACGCGCTTGTCCTGTTGAAGCAGGTGCTCGCGGCTGGGATGCTTCTCTCGAGCTCAATCGTGGTGGGACTTGAGACCCGATAGCTAGAGATCCGGGGTGTTTGTATACTGGCGCCGTAGATGTTCTTCTTGGAGTGCTATTTGGGCATGGTTGTCAGACAAACTGACAAGGGGAGGCAAGCTTCGGTTAGTTCTAGAGGCTGACATCGAAAGCTATCCAGGCGTGTGTTGCATCGGCCGCCGTTGTGCGCACAAGCTTGAAGCCATTGGTCTCGTCGTCGAACTCGAGAGAGTGTACCGAGGCAGGCAGGCCGGTTCAAATTTCCCACAAAGAGATTGTGCACAGCTCCAGATGCAGCCAGAAACAGAGACCCGAGGGGGAGTAAACTGCGAGATGAAATCCGCATGATGGGAGAGGGTTTATGCGAGTGTTGCAGGTCGCCCGTCCGGATGAGAATGATGTAAAAGTCGGTATTTGGGAGATAGCTAGGTAGGCAGTTACCATCTTCACGCGATGCCGTAACAAGACCATCGCACCCATCTTATAAACATCTCATCTGGGATCCATGTACATGAGGGGAGCCCTAGGCCTACTGTTGTTCGTATTCCATACGACTCAGCACTTAGCTGGCGCTTGGATAGTTACGCGATATCCTCAATGCTCATCAGCTTACGTGTGAGATAAGACCAAAACGCCTGCCACTTTCGTGCTATACTACCTGGTGCTATTGCCTAACTAGGTTACATTGGTACAACTTCATTCGGACATAGAGAGCCAAAACAATGAACATCGAATCTTACCAGGTAGTTCTATTGTCCAGACATTTCATACTAAGACAGTTGATACACAACTAATTGCACGAGTCAAAAAGTAGACGGATGAAATATAATTGTACTAAATGATGACACGGCTGGTCTGGGCATCTTCCCCGAGCACTTGAAGGCTTTTGTTCTACTCTAAAAGCCCAAGTCTGAAATGCTTCAAGTTCTCCATTCAGCCCCCTATACCCAATCCTATGCTCCCTGTCCAAGACCTAACATTCCAAACTCTCCTATGCTCGGCTGCCATGCCAGGCGTCGCGCTGAGTTGGGGTTTACATGCTCTCGAGGCCCGGCAGAGTGGTGAACCCTAACTCAGTGTTAGTGTGCGCCTTTCGGGGGAATAGGCAGGACAGTTTCCTTACATTGGTCGTAGTTCTCCTTGACCTTTGCGCCAACCTTGCAGGCCAAGGCCTGATCGATGGTCTGTCTCTTGAAGTCCTTTCCGCACGTGGGGCCGAAGCAGTTGGACGCGTCCATGGCACGCTGGAGAGAGTCTCCCTTCCATCTACAGAAAGAAGAAAGTGTTAGCCATCACTGGAACCTTTGCACAACAGACAGAGAACAAAAAAGAAAAGGGGGTGCGTCCATACCCAAAGACGTAGTCGGCATGCTGGCCAAAGCCAGTGCTGTCTCCAGTGCTGAGGTAAAAGGGATGCTTCACACCCTCGGGCCACGTCGACTTGTCGTTGAACTTGGTGGTGTCCCAGACGACCTCGAGCATCAGCTGCGGGATTCGGACGGGGTGGGTGGCCGGGCAGTTGCCGCCGAGGCTGAGGAAGGTGGCGGGCCCGTTGACCGGGTAGGCGACGTGGTCCTTGTGGTTCGGGGTGTCGAGGTTCTTGCCATCCCAGCATCTGATTTTTGAACACGGTTAGGAACGGAGACGGATAAATGAGGTCCAAGGACTTACGTCGGGAAGTGAATGTTTGAGCGGATGCCGCCGGCGCACGCCTTCTCGGGCAGGCCGGGGTGGTCGTTACTGTAGACTGTGTCAGTAGATGTGCATGGTGCAACAGCCCGCCAGACCGGGATGGCCTGGAAGGTGGTGATAGTGGTATGGCACATACGCGGCGTCTTGGCAGGGGGCGCCGTTGTCTCCCTGGAAGTTGGGGCCTGTGTAGCACCGGAAGCAGTTCTGCCTCTTCATGGTGGAGATGGCCGTACGCTGCATGGGATCACCCGAGAGCATGCGGAAGCCCTACAGCGAGTTTCGTGGTCAGCACGTGTCTTGTTGTCGTTTTACAAGTCATTGCAAACGTACCGGCTTGAAGGCTGTGATCTTTCCGGGCTGTGCCGAGACGTAGTAGACGAGAATTCCACCCTGCGTCTGGGTGCTGAATCGGTCGTTGAATTGGTATCTAGATGAGAGATCAGACTCAGTCCGCAGTCCCTAGTTTGGCAAGCCTCCCCTCCCAACTACTACTAAGATGGTTATGGAGACAAGAGAAGAGACTCACGCAGCACCACCCTGCGGCACGCGCTTGAAGCTGCCGTTCTTGTGCTTGAAGTACATGTTCGCGGTCCAGTAGTTGCTGAAGTCCTCCGACGCCTGGCAGCTCGTGCATTGGGCACCGGTCGACACATCGCTCGTCGTCATGGTGACGTTGAAGTTGTCTCCGCCCACGATCTGGTGGATATGGCCCGTGGGCGCCTGGCCGGGGTTGACGAGGGGGTCGATGCGGTCGATCACGATGTTGGAGCAGCCGAACCGCAACATGGTCGTGCCGCCAGTGCCCTGTCGCTTCTGCACCGTCTTGAGCCACGCGGGCGTCGAGTCCGACGGCGCCGCCTCCGCGATCGCCGCCACCGCGAGGATGGTGGTCAGGAGCTTCATCGTCGTGGAGTAACTTGTACCTAAGGGAGGTAGGTAGGCAACTTGGACGATTCGATTCCGAGTGTCTGAGACTGAGGCTGGGACTGAGATTCAACACGAGCGAATGCGGGTGCCAAGCAGGGACATGACGAGGCGCTGTCGCAGCCCGGCTAGACCCCCTTTTAAGGAGAACAACAAGGCGCAGAGCCACAGCCTGTAGAGCCCTTGTGGATAACTGCCGCCACTGTACCTTGGTTCAAAATGCCGAGTCATGTGGTCGTGCGCTCTATATTGACAATATCAGTAGCAGGTGCCCGTGGCCAATCGAAATAACGGCCGAGGACTGCCACAACGTGGGAGCAAGGGAGGGACGTATCCTTGGCAGCAATGCTGACTTTACCCAATTCAGTCCGACGTAGTGCACAATGACCGAAAGGGATGTCCCGCACTCTAGTGGAACGGCAAATTTGGTCATAATTAGGTACGTGGTCGGCCTGTGCAGACACCTGAAGCTCATAGCAGGCGTCGCCTAAAGGCGTTAGTAAAGTTATACGACATCTCGAAGCCTCGTGGGATGGCGTTTGCAAAGCCACTTTACAATCTTTCGGCTTCCTACTGTCGGAGGGGGCGTTTCACAGGACGAGACTGTCACGCCGTGAAGATGGCCAGAACAACAGTTGATGTGCAGTGCCCCGGCCGTTCCTTCAAAAGTACGACAGCGAAGCTAGGTAGACTCTGCGCGTGGTTGGCCCCTCGACGTATCGTTGAGCGCCGTTCCCACTAGGAATGATATTTGGCGCTATTCTTGTGTATCATTCCTGCGGCATTGCAGCACGAAACCTGAGCAACCCCAGATTTACCCGGGAACTGGGGCCCCAGATTCGCATCTTCCCGGGTGTGTGTGGGGTTGCATTGCCGTCCTGCTGGCATCTTGCGAAAACAACCAAGGCCTGGGATTGGCCCCGCGACCCCCATTCGCAGTTTGCTTTAGCGGCTTTCCCGCTGTCAAGAACTGGGCGATGTTACTCTGATAGCTTCCAGAACAAACCATCACTACGTTTAGATTGCTTCCCTAAGGCCGAGGGCGAATGCATTGTGGATTGGTCCACCCACGACGCGGATGTATTGCGTGACCCCATCGAAAAGCTTGCTTATAGTGCACAATATGTACGGGTTGTAATTAACCAACTGTGCCGAGGGTTGTGTGATCATATCCGGTCGTGCGTATTTGCCCCTTTCCCGACCAGCCCCAGTGCCCTCCGACTCTCCCTTTTGCAATGCATCGAGTAAACTGCCGCCAACTCACCAGTCCGATGTACCAGCAATCCCCAACGTAACATCAGAGCAGGCCAGCAAAGAAATCAAGAATTGTAGCAGTCTCAACATACTTTTGAGAGTGCACGGAGGCAGATAGGAATGAACTGTCTATTCCGGGTGAGCCAGTGGGGTTTCGGGAGAGGCTACCGCGAAATGCCCGACCCGGTGACGAAATTAATATAATAAGGAATAACCGATCGGTCCGTACTCTTATGACCGAACATGCATATGGAAAGGCGGCTGTCAAGCGGCGTCCCAATCAGGGGTGTATTGATCTATGTGGCGGACCTTTCCTCTCAGACTGTTCCTACCTGGTATGAAGGTGACCCCGGTATAGCGCATCAAAACAAGCAATTGCTGCTAGACGCTTGAGGAGATGCATGGGTTGAAAACAAACAACATCATATCGTTTCGAGTCCCTGTACACTGCCTTGCTGGGCGGCAAGTTCCCGGGAGGCAAGCAACTGCCGAGTCAGGGGGCTCAGACAAAGGCACCCAACCCATGATGATGTCAAGAAAGCCCCTTGTCCTAAACCCCCACCTACGAATCGTGGCAACTGCCGATGTCCCAATGCCCCGATGTCTTGACGCCGTAGTTGGAGTCATTGCGGTTCGATGGCGTGCCACGGTAGGTACGATTGCCCATTGCTCGGCCCCCTCAAATGGAGAAGCGAATTTTATCTGGAACTTTGAATTCCCCCTGAAGTACCAGCTGAAGTGTGGCCGACTAGAGAACACCCCAGGGCCAACATCAGCTGGGCAGGCGGGCGTTTCCGGCGGGTAAGGTATTAGGTAGGTAGAGAGAGACCTCGTGACCAATTCACTGTATCACTCGAATATTCCCCTTACAAGTGGCCCGGCAGCTACCTCACTGCTCAAGACTGCTTGAGCGGGTGTTGGACGTGGAGAGTTCCAAGTCTTCTGCCTAGGAGTTGCAGGTGGCTCCTTGTTTACCATCAGCCAAGTTTCCAATGATATTGTCAGTGGAATCCAGGGCAACAGTCACTGATGCGGGCCAGACACTGGAGGGTTTTGCACAACTCCAAAGGATGACATTTGCGCGGCAGAAGTCGCGAGATAAGACGTGGACAGACATATTTGAAGGCATGGCTGCATGCATCTCCCGACAATGGCATTCTGCCTCGGAATGCGGGTCCGTAGCGCCTAGGTATTTAGAGGGGTTTGCTTCAAAGGATCCAGTCCGCAGACAAGACACAATCAACCCAGTGACGATGAGTCGCTTTTATGAAGGCAGGCTCCTTGTCTCAAGGTGCACAACGTCGGCCATTCGAGGCAGAAGCGCACGTGCTGCTGCCTGTCGGGCAGCGCCGGGTGGTCTGGACCTCCACAGACTTCAATGCGTCCAACCAATCAAGGGCAAGGAACTTTGTCGCCAGTTAGCGTGCCGCACCGTCGGGACCGTCTCTCGACTGGCCATTCCAGGATTGAGCGGTTCGGCTCCGCTCTGGTTATCGCTTGGTGGCCACCAGCTTTAGGTGCGAGTCGGTTGTCGCGACGGCAGGGTGTGGTGCCTGCGGGTCGCCGGTGGCTGAGCGGTGCACTTTTCGCCGATACCAACGGTTTTGGATTGGGTGTGTTGCCAACGGGCCGAAAAGGAGCGCCGGGGTCTCCGCGTGGACGGCATTGGGGATTGGGCTCCTTCGGCTCTTGGCGCGAGATAGCGCACAAAGGTCGCGCTTGCATTTTCGCTGGGATATCCAACACAATACAGGCTCTTTCCAGGAGTTTCCGACACCTGCCAGATGGATTTGATGGCGTTCAAGACCGCCTCCTCGGGTTTGCCCACCAAGGGCCTCGAAACAGAGAGCAAAAAAAAAGCGGAAGCCCAGCAGGTTCGACCCCGTGGAGCCCACGGGGTCCCATGATAAGCTCCGCTGCAGGTGGGGCGATGATGCAACACAAAGACGCACGGTCCCCCCGAACTCCGCTCTGCATCATGTCGGGGCGGTCCTTATCGGACGGGCTGCGGCAGGTGGCAGGAACGAATCTTGTGAGTGGGCTGTCTGAGAATTTTCAGTATCGTGGTCCAGCAGCTGTGATGCACGCTTTTGGCTGGCGCTTGATATCCTCTCCCATCTCGGCGAGGAGGAGGACTCCAAATTCCTACCCTCGGCGGGTCGGCTGTGGTGCACGAAAATGGCAACCCCGATTGCTTTGCCAGTGGGCATGTGAAGGCCGTCAGGATCCGGCAGGCGCGTCGCAGTGACGGCACCGCACGGGCAACCCTGCAGGCGTACTGTGTAAGATAACTCGAACCGACCCACGCTCGCCCACGCCTGGGTGAGTAGCCCGCCAGTTCTGAAGCAAATCCCGTACGTAATCTCAACCCATCCCATAGACGGCGACCCTCCCCCAGAGTACTCCACCGCTCCGTGACAGCAGCGATTGGTCCTAGCAGTCGTCCAGTTTTGTCTCGCTTGCGAGCCAGGAAAACCCTTCCACGACCCATGCAGCGCGTGCCAAAGAAAACAAAAACGGAAAAGGGAGCCAGGCACCAGCTCTGGCATCTCCAACACTCCCATCTTTCCCCAACAGCAGAACCGGCACCACCACGAGCAGCAGCAGCGACGCGAAATACATCGCGCCGACGTCTTACCAGTACTTGAGCCGGATCGCCCATCTCCAGGGTACGCGACGGCATGAGCGGCCTCCTACCGAGCGCCGATGCGGGCCGGCGCGGGTCGCACGGGTCGGCCGTCCGGACACGGGCAATCGGGGGCGAACGCGACAAAGATTCCGATTCTGCCGACGACGTGCTCCAGGCCCTGGGCTACAAGTCCGAGCTGGTGCGCACGCGATCGACCTGGCACGTGGCCTTCATGTCGTTCGTGCTCGCCTCGATCCCCTACGGCCTGGCCACCACGCTGTACTACCCGCTGCAGGGCGGCGGCCCCGTTGTCGTCATCTGGGGCTGGGTGCTCGTCAGTCTCATCATCCTCTGCGTCGCCGCATCGCTCGGCGAGATCACGTCCGTGTATCCGACCGCCGGTGGCGTCTACTACCAGACCTTCATGCTGGCGCCCCATTCCATCCGTCGCGTTCTCGCCTACACCTGCGGCTGGGCCTACGTCGTCGGCAACATCACCATTACCCTCGCTGTGCAGTTTGGGACCACCCTGTTTTTTGTTGCCTGCGTCAATGTCTTCGAGTCGGAGCCCGGCGTCGGCGTGTGGCAGGCCGAGACGTACCAGGTGTTCCTGACCTTCTTGGCCATCACCCTGCTGTGCAATGCCATTTCTGTCTTTGGCAACAAGTTTCTGCCGCTGTTGGATGTCAGTTTTTGTGTTTCCTCCCCCCGCATTTCCTCACTCCCCCGTTCTTCTCGTCCCACATCCCTCTCCCGGGGGCCGTGGCAACCGCACCGGCCGTCTGTACACGCGCGACATCACGCTGACCTAATCATCCCCCCAAAAGACCTTTGCCATCTTCTGGACTTTTGCTGGCCTCATTGCCATCATGATCACCGTCCTCGCCGTGGCCAAGGAGGGACGCCGCGACGCCGCGTTCGCTTTCGGCGACTTTGAGCCCTCCTCTGGCTGGCCGGATGGATGGGCCTTCTGTGTCGGCCTGCTGCATGCCGCATACGCCACGTCCTCGACTGGCATGATCATCAGCATGACCGAGGAAGTCGAGCATCCCTCCACCCAGGTCCCCAAAGCCATGGTTATTACCATCATTATCAACACCTTCGGCGGGCTCCTTTTCCTAGTCCCCCTCATGTTTGTACTGCCTAATGTCGCCGACCTGGTCGCTCTGCCATCGGGTCAGCCCGTACCGACCATCATCAAGTCTGCTGTCGGAAGTTCGGGTGCCGCCATTGCTCTGCTGCTCCCGTTGATGGTCCTATCCATCTTGTGCGGAACGGCCTGCACCACGGCCGCATCTCGCTGCACCTGGGCGTTTGCTCGCGACGGCGCTATCCCTGGCTCCAAGATGTGGAGCAAGGTTCATACTACTCACGAGCTACCCCTAAACGCCATGATGCTGTCAATGGCCGTTCAGATCGTGCTGGGCCTCATCTACTTTGGCTCTACAACCGCCTTCAACGCCTTTTCTGGCGTTGGCGTCATTTCATTGACCCTGTCCTACGCAGCACCTATTGTGTCCTCCATGATCGAAGGGCGTGCTCAGATGAAAGCGGCTAAGTTTCCCCTTGGCCACAAACTTGGCTGGTTTTGCAACACCGTCGCTATAGGTATTTACTCCCGGGCCCTTCAAGTCCAACATTTGCTGATCTGTTTTTCGCCTGCCCAGCTTGGTCGCTTCTCGCGGTCCCTCTTTTCTGCATGCCTGCGTACCTGCCGGTGACCGCTGCCACCGTCAACTATGCGCCCGTTGTCTTTGTTGGCTTCGTTGCCATTTCCTTGGCTTGGTATATCTTCTGGGGCCGCAAGAACTATCGTGGCCCGCCCACCGAGTCTATTGGCATTGCGCCTATCCAGGGGGGCCCGGTGGACGTGGCTGATGATTCCTTCACCAAGAAGGATTGAGCGTCGGACATGATATGAGAATTGTCTATCAACTAGGCTTGCTTTTCAGATACCCAGCCTGCATTGTTGCTATCAGCTGTCTCTAGTACTAATATGTCTCTCCCTTCTCAAGGCGCATTCCGCTGTGGAATCTATGTAGCCTGGAAGTTGAGCAAATACAAATAATTTCAACAAGCGAGCGAAACATCAAGTGAAAAGCGCGATGTGTCGATCAACAGAACCTCAAGTGAGTAGTTGATGGGCAACTACTAGCACCTTGTACGAATCTAGGTACTAGTTACTGGCTGCATTTTCTGCAGTGGAAGATTCGACATGGGACCAGAAATTTCGAGACAGCGTTCCGTTTTTTTTGGCAGAGAGAAAGAGAACGATCATGAATGAAGTTGTTGCTCCGCAGAACATTCGAGCGGACGAGTTCACTCCTATTGTCACTAGTGGTGACATACCCACATCTGAAGAAGGGTTCAGTACCCAGCGGGTACAGTGGTTTTCCACTAGGTAGGCAGACTAACAGTGACAGCATTGGCATAAGTTACGCCAGGCCGACTTGGGTGTTGTATACATCCATCACGACTGAACAGTGTACTATCTTGGAACTCAAGTATCATCTTCTGTCCAAGTTGGGAATTTTGAAGACCCCCCTGGATGCTGCGTTCAGGGGAAATATGCCGATTACAAGGAGCATCCATGGACATGATGCAACACACGCCTCAGATACCAATATTCCATACGGCGACAAACAACGACAACCGGCAGAGACGGGAGGCAATGGAGTTTGAATCATCCATGGACCCGGCGCCGATCGGCTCCCAGATTTCTTGAAGGTCCGACCAGATACAAATAATCGACGGGCTTCTCTCTGCCAAAGGAGCGGATAGGACAGAGGTTGTCGGCTCAATCCGTTGCTTACTGTTCGGTGCCTGAATCAGGATTTCTGGGGTGCGTATGCTAGGGTGGGACGTTCTGTCAAACTCGTTGCTTCTGATTGGACGCGACAGACGAACGAAAGCGAAAAGCAAGGAAGGGATTTTTTTTCTGGATGGCGTCTAAGCACACCATCGGGGGTCAACAGCGAAAAGGACGAATCATGACACACCGGATATCCACCACGTTGGTGGCGATTGCGACTATCATCCTTGGGCGAGTCAGGACTCAGGCCTGGACGCGGCGGCGGGCCGATGCAACGCCCTTTGTGGCCTCCCCTTCTCATATCCCTGATGCACGCTGTGTCCGGTGACGACGACCGTATCCTTGTCCAGTCGTCGTACTCGGGCAGAATGGGGCCCGGCAGCACAAATGATAAAACCTAGTCAGGCCCGACGCGCTGTCCGCAGGTTGCTGGACTGTTTGTGTCACGCTGCCAAGTCGAGTGCAAAATGTCAAAATCCAAGTTAAGCTCGTCGCGAGTCAGCGAGGATGGGTCTGCAGACGCGGGCAAGACACCACCGCCCCCAAAATACGAAGAGGCCTGTTCCACAGCGGACTCGAAGCCCGAAAATGAAGACAGCAGTCAAATTGGTAAGCCCGCTTTTGTATCCTTCCGCCGCGAGATGATGCTGCACTGTGCTGACATATCATCCGGCACTAGGACAGCTGGAGCAGGCGCGGGAGGCCAAGAGACACATTGGTGTTGTTTCGGCGACGTTTTTGATCGTCAACCGCGTGATTGGCACGGGCATCTTTGCGACGCCCGGCGCAATCCTCGCCCTGTCGGGCAGTGTTGGACTCTCGCTGCTCATATGGGTGGCGGGCATGTTAATCGCCGCGGCCGGCACGGCCGTCTACCTTGAGTTCGGCACGGCCATCCCCAAAAATGGCGGCGAGAAGAACTATCTGGAATACGTGTTCCGGAAGCCAAAGTTCCTCACCACCAGCTTGTACACCGGCTATGTTGTTCTGCTTGGCTGGGCCAGTGGCAACTCGGTTGTCTTTGGGTGCGGCCCCCTTTTTTTCTCTGTTGCACCCTCCGTACCCCCTATCCCCGATCCTCAGCTCCAGTCCGTGCGAATACCATAGCTCAGGTTGTGTTGGCACTTGAAGACGAACGCCCACTAACGGGCGCCCCGTGATAGTGAGTACATTCTACACGCAGCAAATATCGAGGTTGGGCGTTGGAACCAGCGTGTAATCGGCCTGGCCTGCGTCACGGCCGCGTTCCTCATCCACGGCACAGCGCTGAAGTGGGGGATCCGACTCCAGAACGTCCTGGGCGCCATCAAGGTATTCATCATCCTGATCATTGTCGTTGCCGGCTGGGTTGCTCTCGCCGGCCACGTCAAGCTGCCCGAGGACGAGAAGCCCCACAACTTCACGAATGCCTTTGAGGGGACCACGGGAAGTGCCTACGGTGTTGTCACAGCGCTCTACAACGTCATCTGGAGCTACATCGGCTACAGCAACGCCAACTACGCCCTCAGCGAGACCAAGAACCCCATCCGAACGCTCAAGATTGCCGCGCCTATGGCCATCGGCGTCATCTCCATCCTGTACATGTTTGTCAACATTGCCTACTTCGCCGCCGTGCCAAAGGAGGAGATCCTGGCCGCCCGTCGCCTTGTCGCCGCATCCCTCTTCCGCAACGTGTTTGGCGGCACCGCCGAGCGCGCCCTCTCCGTCTTTGTGGCCCTTTCCGCTTTTGGAAACGTTCTCAGCGTCATCTTCTCGCAGGGTCGTCTCGTGCAGGAGCTCGGCCGCGAGGGTGTTCTGCCATTCTCCCGCTTCTGGGCCAGCAACAAACCCTTCAACGCCCCCCTGGCTGGTCTGTTTGAGCACTGGCTTGTGTCCGTCATCATCATGCTTGCTCCGCCGCCAGGAGATGCCTACAACTTCATCTTGAAGTAAGTGTCCCCCTTTTCCCCGACCCTCTTTTCCTATTTCCCCCCTATTACCAGACACCATTCCTAACATTGCACGCAGCCTCATCTCGTATCCCCTGGCCATCGTCAACACGTTTGTCGCCGCCGGTCTGCTGCATCTGCATCTCAACCGCAAGGAGTGGAACTGGAATCCCCCCATCTCAGCCACGATGCCCATCGTCATCTTCTTCATGCTCAGCAACATCTACCTCGTTGCTGCGCCGTTTGTGCCCCCCGAGGCCGGACAGAACATCTACGAGACACTTCCCTACTGGATCCACTGCGTCGTCGGTTTCGCCATCATCGGCGCCGGCGGCGTCTACTATCTCGTGTGGGCCATCATATTGCCAAAGATTGGGAAATACGAGCTCATACGCGAGACGACCGTCGACGAGATCGACGGCTGGGAGAGCAGTGTCTTTGTCAAGAAGCCTCTTGTTTCAAAATAGGTACCGAATGCTAGCGAGCGTCATTTTAAAATAGCATGATCATTACAATTTCATTGTTTCCATTGTTCCAAACCGTTATTGCCGGGGTTCATTTCAGCCAATAATCGTTGGACTTGACAATGGCGTTTGGTTTCCGCGTTGCGTCAACCCACACAAGCCTGTCGTGACAAAAGCAGAAATGCGGTGGACTGGTAGGGACATACTATTCCTCTCAGCTTGGCTGCATGTGCAATTGCAGCTCTTCTGCAAGGACTTCCTTTGTTTTGTCTCTTTTCCCCTTCACAGTGGCTCTGCAACGGATGCCGAGACCCCCAAACCAAACTGTCGCTTGCTCGTGCATGCATCCAGGGTAGCATTAGGATTCAATATCGACACGCTGTTGGATCTATCTGCATGGACACCACACTACATATACCCAATGGGATTGGTAAGAGATGACGTCCAGCGAGCGCTAACCGAACCACACAGGTGTGTCGTCAATCTCGAACTTGACCCCTGATCTCACACAACAGAGCTTTGGTTCTGACACAAGATCACATCTGCTGACTGAATGTCGGATTTTCCTCGCGTGTTTGGGTCTGACTGACTGGTATTTCCATCACAAGAACGAATCATAAGTTATGCATGCATTCGAACCAACCCACAGCCATCATGTACCTGCATGTGGTCTGTCTGAGATGTCACAGCTCTGACTTCTCTCGCCAGACACTCCCCAAATCCAAAATTCCCGCAAAAAAATAATCAACCATACACTCCACAGACACATCTTTCTATTCCTCTATAGGGCCAAACCATGCCACTTCAAGATCTAGCAGGGTATCGGGGGACAAAATCGTCCCGTGAAGGACATGTCTCGCAAGATTTGCACTCAACTCGGACTGATTTCGCTTTTGAACCTCGGACTGAGTCGGAGGTTGAGGAAGCCCTCGGCTCCTTTCCTCGGGTACGTGTTCAGGTAGCGGTAACCCTCGGTTCTGTCCTTCTCCTCGTCCCAAAGAGAAAGATCAAAGTTGTAGATGAGAGCAGCGAGGGTCTTTCGTAGGACTTGGCGGGCAATGCTGTTGCACACGTCAGCACCCGTCAATCCGCACGGAGAGGAAGGATTGAAGGCGGAGTCGGAACTCACAACTGTCCGAGACACGTTCTCGAACCTGTGCCGAACGTGGGTGATCGCATCCTGTTCTTCTGGGCCTCCGGGCTCTGGCCCATCCACCGCTCGGGCACGAAGCTCTCCGGCTCGGGATAGATCTGTGGGTCGCGCTCAAGGAGTCGGAGCGTGAAGCTCATGCTTGCCTGTGCTCTCGTCAGCATCCTTCTCGGTCCATGGAACGGCTTCGCCTCCCCGTCTCGGTTTCGCACATACATTTGCTGGGATAACAGTGCCGTGATACTCTACAGGCTCTGCCGTCATTCTGGGCTGTCGGTGCCAGGAAGGCGAGCTCAAACGCGTGGACTCGCGGCAGATAGCATCCTGAGAATCCAAGTCAGCGGGAGATGATCAAGTTACGGAGAGGAGTGTCATACCAAATAGGGCAGCTGCAGGACCTTGGGGTCACGCCACACCTTGTGTCCGTAAAGACCAATGTCGAGCGTGTCGAGCTCGGCTCTCAGCTGGTCGACGCATTCTGGATTTTGGATCATGTAGTGCAGCAGGCAGGTCAGATTGCTGAGCAGAGATTCGTTGCCGATGAACATGGCCTGTGCCGCCTCTTGGCCGACGAGCTGGTTGTTTCCGATTCCTCTCCACAGCCGGGCCAAGACGCTGCTGTGGTCTTTGCCGTGGCGGTTCTCAAGATCATCGTCCACGATGTCCTGGAGGTGAGAGAAGACAAGCTAACGGGAACGAAGTCAGCATGATTTGCATCCATGGCAATGCCAACGTGTTACTCACCTCGTCGAGCCAGCTGAGTGGTGAGATCTTCCGCAGGGACGGGAACACGTCAAAGAGCTTCTTGATGGGAGGCATGGCGCGAAGGACGGTGGCAAACTCGATGGAGCTGAAAGCACGGAGAGAGTCGTGGACCTTGGCCAGATCCTTGTCCCAGAGATAGCCCATGTCTTTGTCGACGAGATACGAGACCATGATATCGTTCGTGTACGCCCAGAGGTAGTGCGTGCTGTTTACAGGGGCGTCATGAAGGTCAGACAAGAGGCGATCGTGAAGGGACTCGATGTGGCGGTCCATGGTTGTCTTGGAGAACTCTGACAGGGTCTTGCCGCTGAAGAGGGGCTGGATGATGGACTTGCGCTCCGCATGGCCGTGAGGGCTGGAAATGCCGCCCAGCAGGGTCGACAGCAGACCGTAGTAGTTGGTGCACTTGCTAAGGTCGGTCCGCTTGTGAAACGACAAGCAGAACTCGTGGTCATTGAAGTGCAGCTCTTTTGGGCCGATTCGCACCACAGGTCCTGGGCAAGCAGATACATGTGTCAGTCTTCGCCCACAACACATGGAAAGGAGGACGAAGACCTACCGTACTGGCGATGGAGCCGCTCCAGGGTGTCCAGCCAGTCATCCTTGATGATCATGTGATATGCCTCGTACAGCTTCGTGGTCGCGGCAAGGCGGGGGCCTGGAAACCCGGCCAAGGGACTGAACACAACGCGGTAGATGGACTTGGCTGCAATGTAGAGGGCAAGAAGGAAGACGAGGGCCAAGATGTGGCTCGAGGCAATGATGGGGTACTCCATGGTGGGCAGTGAAGCAGCTGCTGTGTGAACTCTGAGTTGCTTGCTGTTAGTCTTGCAAATACCGGGCCGCGTATGTTGGTGAGTTGAAGAAGAAGGCAAACACGCGAAGGAAGAGCACGAACACGCAAAGGCTGGAGAAATGGAACGAACGGCGGAGGCTCCCCATAATATATATGACTCCTCCTCGGGGCTTGAGATTTCTCTCTCATCCGAACTGCTATCTCTGCGCCAAGGTGGGTACCGCAGCAGTGAATGGCGTGCGAATGATAGGAGCACAATGCCCGAGGGGAGGAGGAAGGAAGGGTGGAACATACCGGTGGCCTATTCACCTCCCCGTTCCGGCGGTCGAGGCTAATCCGCCCTCGCTCGCTGCTCTGCTCTCTGCAGGTCCTGGTTCATCGTCCAGTTTGGCGCCTCACGGTGGATTGGCACCCTATCATGGCCTCCTCCAGTAATCGGGCATTTCCTGCTTGGATTTTGCCCAGGGTCCGTGTTGCGCTGCGTTGACGCGGATGATCCGTCCCAGTCTGCAGGGCAGCGCCGACTCCAATGTTTCATCCGATAAAAGTTCCGCGCAGTGTGGATATGTGGGTCTTGTCCAATGCCAGTGGCGCCCGAGTCCGAGGGCCTGGAAACGGCAAGACCGCCTCTGCCATCACTTTCGGCGCCCAGGGAGGCGGCGACTTCGGAACCGCGAGATTTAGGTTTCCGAGATGGTACATCCATTCGAACAGACCCGTACAGGTGGGCCCACCCGCCACGCTCAAAAGTAGCAGCCCAAAGCCCCGGCATGTGTGCGTGCTGCTATCACGCATGGCGCTAGCTTGATACTCGGGAGAAAGCCTGGAACTCGGACAGATGGTGCTAGTAAGACGTGCAGGACCAGACCGGGCATGAGCCAAGTCTGCCTTCCTCAGACGGCGCAAGATACGACGGCCTGACTGGAGAGCTCCGCAGTAGGTAACCACGTGGTCGCATGCGGCAGCTGGGAGAAGCCCACGGCGTAGTAACATGGGATGACAATCCCCTCTTTCCAGGGTACCTTCACCTTGCCCATTCAGCCTCCGATCATTGTCCAGATTCGCTGGGCCTGCAAAATGATAGCTGCATTGGACGAGCGCGGGAGCTCTCTCACCTACTATTGACCAAATCACCTACTCCGTGCGTAACACCGACTCCTTGCATCGTCGAGTGAAAGGCTGTGGCCACTCCAGTCACCGGTCGCCGTTCTAACCGCATGCCAAGACGGACCGAGGAGCTAGCTGTATTTTGTGGCATTTGGCTTCGAGACGTGTCAGAAATAGAACACTGCTTCTTATGGAATTGTTGGGGAGAAACCAGATGGAACGTTGTTGAAAGTTGCTTCGTCTGCACATCACCACAGTAATCATCGCGCGTGCGTTCAACACAGTGCCAATCCACCACGGCTGTACTGAACCTGCAAATAATTCCCTATTCTCCTCTTTTCGAGCACCCTCAAATTTTCTCGCAGCGACGGACTCGTGTCGGTCTAGACCGTGACTCCCAACGGGGTTTATTTCAACTCAAAGCGTCGAACGCGCAACTTAGGCAAGAACGTACAGCAGGCACCGCCGCGTGGACCAATCGGCGCATCTGCCGCCAGCTTAAAACGAGTTGGCCCAGATCATATCAGAGCATTGTCACATCAGAGCATTGGGGTCGTCGCCCGCCTTCGCCAGCAGTAGTGCATGCTGCAATACGGTGCTGTTGGTTGGGTTCGGTGGCCGTTGCCCAATCGGTGCACTGGGAACCTGAGACGGGCAGACGCCGGCGTCAAAGAGGGGTCGAACTGCCCCCAATGCAGACAGCTTCGCTTTCTCCCACATGGCCGTTGACGCTTATGATAGGCCTTTTCTCGATGGTCGCTGGATGTGAGGCCACTCCAGCAGCATCGCCTGCTCGAGCTCAGCTGCATCTGGCCAGAGCTCTTACCATAACAAGCTGCTGAGTGCATAAAGACAGTAACTTCCGCCTGCATGGACGCAGGTTGCGGCTTCCATCTACGCTGTCCACTAAAGCGCAGCAAACTATTGATACTCCGCAGACGGCAGGAACGTCCCGCCACGGGTGACTTTAAAGGTATGACCGGCCGCTGTGGGTCTAAGATGGGGTCTTCGGTCCGTTTCCATTTACCTGGACTGCACTGTCTGTATGCACTCTTCATCCCGCTTCCCCACCGCTTCACCACTCCACCTCTCACCTCAAAAACAGCCACACCCAACCGCCCAGAAACCTTTTTACGTCCGGCAATCAGATCAACCGACGCCACCAGTTTCGATGGTAAGCGCGATCGAAGATAGCAGTACATAATCGCGATCTAAATCGCCATCGGGAACACCATCACGATCGCAACCATTGGCGTCGCCGGAACACAGCGTTCCGGCCGACAAATGGCTGGCACATCGCGATCTGCTTTGGAATCACAGGATGCGAACGAGAGGTGGAAGTTGTGGCTGAGGTATGTACATGGAACAGACCATGGTGCATCAACCCCCCGCTCTGATTACAAAACGAGAATACGCGTTCCAGGCCACACATGCATGTCAACTAGCAAAGGTCAGATCCTCCGTTACGCCATTACTGCATGCGTTGGCCAGCTCCATCATCACCGCTTGGCATTTTGAGGCATGCTGACCTATTATATCCCCCCTCGGCTACTACCTGCCTGCCTACCTACTGATATGCAACCGTAGCTTTGCCATCTTGCATAACGAGTCTTCCCTTCCTCGTCCCCCCGTCGAGGTTGCCGGTCCCAACGAGCCAATCGTCATCCAGATTTTCATATTTTCCCTTGCCACCGGAACCCTTTCCGCTCTTCGTGCCCTCCTCTGCCGTCTGGCCGTTTTGAGAGAATTCCTTGACAATGAGGCGTAAGAATGGCAGTGAGGCGGCCATGATCGTAACAGCTGTTTCGGAGGCTGACCAAATAAGGAGATCCGCTGATGAAAATGTAAAGTCGGTTGATCGTGCAGTCCCTGTGATGAAGTTCGATTTCACGATGGCTGTAATACCCGCACTGGAGAAAGGAGCCGACCGTCAGCACTTTGCCAGGGGACAGATGGGATAGGGACTGGAGCTCACAAAACGCCAAGACTCATCGCGACGACAACGCCGAGTTTCTCTCGCTTCCCCATTTGTAGATGCCAGATCAAGAAGACAGGGAAAAGAGCGAGTGCAAAATCCATTACGGCCGAATACGCTATGTCGGTTCCATTAGCGTCGATGTCAACTCAGCGAGACACTCAGGGTGCATACCGCCAGCTGCAATACCAATGTTCACCTGCACTCGAGAGTCCCAACACGTCCCTGGAGCGTTGAGGTCCCAGGCTTTCCGGGCGGGCGAGCATTGGAAGAACAGCGAGAAGCCGCATATCCACAAGACCAGGTTCAAGCTGATTATTATGAACCAGAGTGCGGCTCGTTGCCATGCCACTCGCGCCAAAGGAAGCAGCGTGACGGCAAAAGAAGACTTGCTGATGGCTAGGGCAATAATACCGAAGAACCGTCCGGTATACAGGAGTCGTAAAGCCACGATCAGGCTTGCAGATGGTATAAGTGCTCGGCGGCGGCCGATTCCGTTGGTGACTGCCGCTGCTGTCAACCCGCAGTAGATCAACAGACAGAGCTGGAATGAGGTCAGCAACGACTTACATCGAAACGTTGAGGCGGAGAGACAAAGGGATGTGTAGGTACCCATGATGCGGCGAGCAAATGATCATCCCACCCGAACTTCTTGGAGTATCTCGCCTTGCAAAAGAAGCGTAGGATCATCATGAGCAGCGAGATAACCGTCACGACGGATAGCGAAATAACAATCCGAGGCCCGTTGGTCTCCTCGGTCATGGTGTCCATCTTAGTTGGAAGCGCCGAACTGGCCGCGTAATCGATACCTGTCGTCTAGCGAGCGTCGGTGGCCGCGGAGTTTCTCGTATCAGGAGATGCAGAGCTCATGCTGGGTGCATAGATCCGGTGAGTCGAGAGGACGTCAGTCCGAAGTGACAGAGACGAACCTTTTTGGGATGAACGATGGCAACCTAAAGATCTTCCTTATCTACCTGTCAGACACATCGCTGGATGATGGTATCCAATTACCTCTAATTACCGTCCCTGAGGGTGTGGACGTGCTGGGATGATCGCCCCACCGAAACCGAAGTCGGACACAATGGGATGACGGGGGCTTATGACAATCGCAGTGGGGGACCTTCTGTGGCTCGGATTGTTCAGCAGACCCTGTCGATCAAACCAGCGGAATTCGTTGCATGGGAAGCCTGTGAAATGCGGCTCGACGTGGATGGAATTGGCTAAATAAAAGATGGCCGAGCGGCGCGGTTCCGCCCCCCCTTAATCCTTGGCGCTGTCATGTTTCCCGGGTCCGGGGGTCATCAGGGCAACCTTGAATCGACATCGGATGACGCTATAATGTTCAATGAGGGTGAGGAAAGACAGAGATTGAAGAGAAAGTCTCCATCTTGATCACTGCACCAGTTTCAATCGCAGCTGCAATAGCAGATTGCGGTAATCTGTAAGTGTGAGAAGCCATAACGTTATGCCGATGTGATGTTGGAGTTTTCATTCTCTCTTTGGGAAAATCCATTCCCACATGTCTAATTTTTGGGTGTCTGCCACTGTAAACTTGAACCACGCTGTGATGTCTCAATCTTCTGCAGCATGAAAACCCCAAGTAGGTACACATCTGGGTGACTTGCCCCGGCCAGTCATGTTCCCGTCGGGTGCGGTGTTACTTCCATGGCGTGATCCCTTCCACATCTGTCGCCACGAAATGATTGGAAATCACACAACAGGAGCATTTAATTCCTCGCGCAAAATCTCGAGATACTCTGAATTCGCCTGTCCAGAACACAGACTGAAATCGAGCCGTCAAAATGCCCGTCGAATTCATCAGCTTGGCGTACCATAACGCCTCGACCGAGCTCAAGCCAATTCCCGGCGTGGGCATCGATCCCGAGTACCTTGTGCGGTATGCACGGGCGCTCGATGACTACGAGTTCAATTACACTCTGGTGCCGTACTCTTCAGGCCACCCCGACCCGTTCGGCATCGGGGCGACCATCGCGGCGGTTACAAAGAAGCTTAAGATCATCATCGCGATCCGGCCAAATCTCGCATATCCGACCGTCGTGGCCAAGGCGCTCGCGACGTTGGACCAGCTGAGCAAGGGCCGCGCCGTGGTGCACTTCATCGCGGGCGGCAGCGACGCCGACCAGCAGCGCGAGGGCGACTTCTTGACCAAGCAGCAGAGATATGCGCGCATGGAGGAGTACATCCGCATCCTGCGACGCGCCTGGGCATCCGCGGAGCCGTTCAGCTGGGACACCGAGTTCTACAAATTCAGCGAGTTCAGCAACCAAGTGCGGCCCTTCAACGGCACCAGCATCCCGGTGTCGGTGGGCGGCTCGTCGGACGATGCCTACCGCGTGGGCGGCGCACTCGCCGATATTTACGGCCTGTGGGGCGAGCCCCTGAAGGAGACCAAGGAGCAAATCGACCGCATCTACGCCGAGGCCGCACGGGCCGGACGCCCCGAGTCGGACCGCCCGCGCATCTGGGTCACGTTCCGTCCCATTGTGGCCGAGACGGAGGAACTTGCGTGGGCCAAGGCGCATCAGATCCTGGACGTCCTCCAGAAGAAAAAAGAGGCGCAGGCCAACGGCGGTGCCGCTGTCACAACAGCTGGTCCGAAGGCGCCTCTGCAGCCCCAGAACGTGGGCTCCCAGCGCTTGCTCGAGATCGCAAAGCGCGGCGATGTGCAGGACCGCGCACTTTGGTACCCGACCGTGACGGCCACCAGCGCTTGGGGCGCGTCAACAGCCCTCGTCGGATCGCCCCAGACCATTGCTGACTCTCTCCTCGACTACGTTGATCTTGGTGCCGAGCTGATCTCTATCCGCGGCTACGATAACCTCAACGATGTGATCGACTACGGCCGTTACATCCTGCCCCTGGTTCGGGAGGGGCTTGAGAAGCGCAAGAGGGGCGTGGACACTGCGTAGCGTTTCATCGCAGACTCTGTTTTCCTTTCATCTCCTTTGTTATTCCTACTTTTAGGGGTATCTAAAGCTACACACGCTCGTTTTCTCAGTACTTACCGTACTACCACTCCGTATACAAGTCAAGTATCTCTCATGTTCTCGTGCATCTCGTCCTCAAGCTGGTGAGCCATGCCACCAACCCCTGACACAATGTCCATCGATCGCCCAAGACAAGCAGCACGTCTATGCCAGCGTCTAGCAGTCGTGATGCCGCGCCATACCGAGAGATATCCCCCACCCCTTGCAAGTAGGGTCGCATTCCCGATTGACCATCCCGCCACGCCCGCACGTCGGCCGTCAGCCCCATCCCCCATCGCCCAGATGCATCGAGACGAACCACCGCGGCTCGTGCGGCCCCTGAGCCGGTGCCATCGCTCTGTGCGTCGTGGTGTCCGTCGTCCACGTTCTGATTCTGCAAGAGCTTGTTGTAGGTCCAGAGCACCAACGTCGCCGCCAGGGCGGATGGTGGATCGTCATATGCGCTGTAGTTTGACTTTTGCCGAATGCGGGCCAACAGGCCCCCGGCGTAGGCTACCGCAGTTCGCGCCGTCTTCCCGTCGTCCTCGCTCATCCACAGCATCAGCCGGTAGTGGTCCTTTGTTTGCCAGTCCCAAGTGTCGAACGTCGCGGCGAAGCGGACGAGATCTGTCTGGGGCACATGGAGAAGCATCAGAGCGAGGAGCCTTCGGCACTCGAACGTGAGGCCCATCTCGCTTTCGGGGTCCTGGTTGAAGGGGTGGACTTGCAGACTCTCGAGTATCGAAACAGCTCCCCCGGAAAGCTCCGACGTTGTGGGATGGGTATTTTCTGCCTCGGTAGTGTGTGCAAAAAGGGGGTTCTGCAGCGCCATGTCGCGGATATGGATGGCGTGGCGGTATGTTGCGAGCACCAAGACGAGGTGGCTGAAATATCCGAGGCTTTGTGGGAGAGCAACGCCTCGCTGGGCCATTCGTATGGCAGCGTGAGCGGTCACAGTTTCGTCAATGGCTGCAGCCCTCTTGTTAGTGCTGTTCCCAAAGACCGAACAAAGAAAGAGGGGGGACAAAAAGGGGAGGGCATCGTCATCTAAACTCACATTGGCATTGTGCAACCCACTCGGACGGTGTCGAGGCATTCCATATCCTCTCGCATGTAGGCAGCGACTGCTTTATCTCTTGCACGCCCATGCAGGGACTCAGTCCGAAGTAAAGGGACATGTTGGAGTCCAGGATCTGCATCAGCACGCTATTAGTACCGAAGAAAAGTACTGAAATTCAAGGAAAGGGACTTGGGACCCAGACTCACAAAGGTGGCAAACCCCAACCGTCTCTTCATTTCTTCATTTGCCCAAAGGCCCCATAGCTCCTCGTGGCTGGCTTCGGGGTTTTCGGTCCGAATCCTCTCCAGAGTCACGGTGCTGGTCAGTGAGCCGTTGCGGCGGCAGACCGTGGCAATCGTGTTGCGGCCGATCTCCCCTATCTCGAACAATCGCTTGGTTCCGCCGTAGATCATGCCCACGCCGGACAAGACGATGCACTGAGGAAACCACAGCTCTCTCGCCTGGCTGTTATCTTCTTCCACCTACGTGAGGAGTGAGTAACTGCTATGACAAGATGACATGGTATGAGCTGTGTTAGACTTACACTGCAAGCAATCACCCTTCTCAAAAGCTCATGCAGGCCAACCACATATTGTGCAGCGCCGGGAAGTTTGGAGAAGCGGCATCCAATCGTAGCTGTTGTCAAGACGAGCTGCCAAGCCGCTTTCCCGGTGTCAAATGTCCCGTGATGGAGCAGAGGGAAGCTCGGGGCAAAGTACTCCCAGAAGAGCTGGACAAAGACGCTAAAGACCTCAATGGAGGCCATGTTCGCATTGCTGAACGGCCGGAAGGGTCCGTGGCCGTTCGCGTGAAGCTTCATAGCAGCCGAGATCTTCTCGTAACATGCCGGTGCCATCGGCTCGACGTGGGCAAAGTCTTCGGCATCCAAGATCTCGGCAGGGGCGTTGCTCATGTCGGGGAACCGGATGAGATTGTCTTGTTTTGTGGGATTCCATTCGGTTGGCCATTGGTGGATGCTATGCGCCGGCAGCCCCTGTCCGTTCATCTCGCCCTCGTTGAAAGATGGAAGCACCTGGTGGTTTTGACCGACCCCTTCGGCCATGTTCGAAGAGGGGACGGTGGGGTCAGAGGCTGTGTTGGCGACCGGGTCGATCGCCACGGGCATCATGGTTGGGTCTATTGCCCAGATGTCCGACGCCATCCAGTCCCAGATGCTGAACTGAGACTCAAGGTCCATCATGAAGGGATTCGTATCGTCGATAGGTACTACTGTTCTTGGCGCATGTCCGTGGGCTGGCGCCGATGGCAAGCCTGGGGGTGGGTCTGAAATCACCCCATATCGTTGAAGGCCATGGATTGGGCCCCCTTCTCGAGAAACAAACGTCTGTGAATCAGGAGGACACGGTGCGTCTCCCGTCGGACCGTTTCCCTGGCCGGGCTGTGCGGAGAACGGCGTGGTGGTTAGCGCGGGCGGCATCTGCAACAGACTGTATCGGACTCTTTGCGGCTCGGCGGACAGCTGATCGTGGTCACCTCCGTGTTCGCAGCCATCCCCTAGATGCGGTCTGATCTGGGCGCGGTAGTCGTACATGGGTTTCCCTGTTGCTGCTGCCCCCCAAGCTGCTACCCCTGAGCCTGTGTGCAAGCCATCATTGCTGCCGCTTGTCGTGCTTCTGACGGGCCGATACCCCGGAGAGTGGTCCGAAGCGGCGGATAGGGGCTCACCGGCGGTGGGCCACTTGGCAGACGAGCTCCGGCGCTTCGCCCGTGGGAGGTAGACGCACTCCAGGCCCCGAGCGATACACCGACCACAGGAGTCCTTGCCGTCGCACCTCAGCCTCTGCTTGGCGCAGAACGAGCACGCCTTGGCAACCCTCGGCGAGGGCGTGACCTTTTGGGGCGAAGCCGATGTCTCGTGGATTGCGTTGTGACGAGCGAGAGAGTCACTGCTGTCGTACACCGGCGGATATGGCGGCTTCAGTCAGCCAAAAAAAAAACAGTTCCAACTATGCAAGAAGAAGACGAGGGAGGTTTTGGAGGAGAGCTTTACGCTGGGTTAGTAGGCATCGGTATCTCACTGACCTCCGAGCAAACTTGCGTCCGCAAGATAAGCAGGTGAAGGGACGGTTGTTTGTGTGGCTCCCGACTTTGTGTCTATACATGTGCTCGAGTCTTCTGAAGCGATCTCCACACATGGGACAAGCAAACCGACCGGCCCCACCACTCGGCACATCGCCGTCAAGCTGCCGGACCGCTACCGGCGTACTGTCCACGTAGCTCATGGGTTGCCCTTGCTGGTGTACGGGGAGCCGAGGAAAGTGTAAGAGGGCCGCAAAGCTTCTTTTTTTTTGTGAAACAACACCAGGATGTACGATGAGGTTGGACAACTGTCAGGAGAGAGGGGCGAAAGACGCTTCGTAACGCAGCAGAGGATGAGGCGACGGCGGGGTCTGGGCATCTGACCGACA
>Ga0247780_1000128_pt1 | contig 72325 bp, 71 predicted proteins | sample UWRJL079202R5_FD_179927 | JGI IMG/M metagenome (GOLD analysis project Ga0247780, IMG submission 179927) | Plant litter microbial communities from Arlington Agricultural Research Station in Wisconsin, United States - UWRJ-L079-202R-5 | ecosystem: Environmental > Terrestrial > Plant litter >...
GAGAGGGTAGCGGAAAACAATGCTGCAGAAGATAACCACGGCGGATACCTGCGAGCCAGAAGCGAGCTGGGAATCCTGATTCTTCACATGCGGGCAGATGGCTTGGTTATAAGCTGACGAGAAGTGGAGGTAGCTAGGTCCTCCCCTTCGGTGGCTGGTACTTTTCAACAGCAATCACCCTCAGTAGGTCTAGAGTTTCTTGTATGACCACCATCAATGACAATATTTCCCGACAGACCGGTAGGTGGTACCATGAAATATCGGGGTAACCAAAAAGCTGACCCATCGTCAACTTCACCTCTATCCACCAGAAACAGAAATGAGTGGGCTTCAAGACAGCCACTAACAAACCCTCGAGCCCAGCTTGGCGTTCCCTGATACTTCCCGCCGGCCGCCTCGAAAGCGTCTTTCTTTCAAGGTGACAGTGGTTATGTTGCCCCCAAGAGTGTCTTCCTCGGGGCGAGGCAGGGCGTCTGACCTATGTGTCTGGGCTCAGGAGCAGAGTTGAGACCCTCGAAGCAAGGCGTTTATTTGCGGGGGCTCGGCAGGAAGACTGGGATTACATTAGAACAACGAAATCGGCGTTGTTGAATGGGGATTGGGACTCAGCGGAGCTTAGGGTACGTCCGTATATTCGCAGCCTTAGGACAAACCGGACCAATGGTGAAGCCAAAAGACACTCGTCATGATGAAGCCGACGTCCCAAAGCCATAAACTTCTGACAAATGTCTTATGCCGCTGCAGTATGCACTGTCCCGTGCATCGGCGGTGATATCGGACCGGAAATCATCGGTCCTGCGAGCCAAGTGCCGTTCTGTACCGTTCTGGACCGCTCCGGCCGCTGACCAAAGCGGGAGCTCCGCAGTTCGGAAAGGAAACCGCCCTGCAGCTTTCGGCTTTGCATCATCTCACATCAAGCAGCGTACCGCAAGCGACGCCAAGCCGCGCTCCCAGTAGGCGGCTATTAAGCACAATAGCCCCTAGCCTCGGAGGAATACAGCAGCGCTCTTACATCTGAGGCATCGCCAATTCAGGTGACTTCGCGAGGCCCTGTCACTCAGGCGACGTGAGTCACGTCGGCCACGGTCTAAGGCCAAAAGAGGAGGGACGGCCTCAGGAGTCATACCTGCCTTATACCTGCCTTATAACTCTTGCTCGCGCTTCCTCGAAAACTGTGTCTAGTGTTTCTTTCATCATCCGCTCATCGGCCGCTGGGACCAATTGCCCCGCTCTGTTCCTTCGTGGTACCCGCCGACTGTCGTTGGTCTCTCTCGCATGCACTGCGCTGCCTCGTCCAATCGGTCTATCAGATCAACGCCCGTTTCTGTGATTTTTGGCAGTTGGCGGTGACAGAGTGTTTGTTGCCATTGGGGAAAGTATGAGAATCGCATGTTACGTGCAAGTACCACAACTCACTTACACGGTTTTTCAGTTCCGCGGTCTCCGCTCTTTACCCATGCTCGAACCAACTCCCTAAACACTGCCAGTTGTCGATTACATCTACCTTCCGCAACAGAGCCTGTAACATTATGGACGCCAGCTGTCAGTGTGGCGCTGTCACGTTCAAAACACCGTTGCCCAAGCCTCTGGCGCTGTACATCTGCCACTGTACCGAGTGCCGTCGGCAAACAAGTTCGGCCTTTGGAACATCGGCCATTTTCCCCAAGTTTGAGATCCCCGGTGCAAGCCTGCTGAGCTGTTACACGTAGGTGTTGTCAATCTGTTTCACTTGCTCGTCGGTGGGCTGACCCAGAGTTACCTTTCGCGCTGCGGCGTAGTCGGTCAACGCACAACGGCCAAACCCTGAATTGGTATGTCTCCAACTCCGGTTATTTTGTTGTGTGGGGGATGAGTCAAAAGGGGCTAACAGCGTGTGACAGTTACTTCTGTAGACAATGCGGTACTAGACTGATCCACGCAACACCGGTACTTCTGAGCTTTCCCCTGGTCCCGAGCCCCCCTGCTGATGCAAGTACCAGGGCAAAAACGTCGTTTCCGTGAAAGGTGGTTGCATTGACGGCCTTGACTGGAAGGCCGCTATACATATCTGGTTTGTAGCTCGGAATTGCCCGTCATGACGGTCAAACTACGGGTTGCGAGGTGCTAACCCTCCGCCACAGGACCAAATCGGCCATGGTGCCAATTCCCGAAGGGTCGGAGACGCACTCGGAGGAGTCCGACTACACCGACTACGGGACAAGCCAAGAGATGCTAGACCAGCCAACAGACTTGCGTGGCAATGGCGGCGACGGGAGGACAATCGACACTTCGAACTGCGCGTCCGGGTCTGGTTACATGCCGAACTATGACATCCCTATTTGAAAGTTGGCGACGTGAAGGTTGGTGTTTGAAAAGTGGGACATGACCTCTCCACTCCAGTTGCGGGATATCTCGTTGGCACATCACCCGGTCAAAGATATAGGTGCTCATGTAAAAGCGATTTCTGTCTTTACTCGGAACATTATTTCAACACATATTATGTGATGTTTATATACATGGCTCATACCTTAGTCATTAATACATTTCCCTTCATATACAGCTCAATTCTGGCCCTGCTCCCGGCTCCCGGCCACCAACCTGTCGCCACTCTCGCGGGTCGCGCCGTCTGCTATTCTCCCCTCTTCGGCAGAGCGGTGCGCATTGTTCGCATCGGAGTGCTTAGCGGGATCGAAAACGTAAAGTGGGAATTCAAGCAAGATTGTACGCTTGACAAACGTCGGCAACCGCTCATAAAGTTGAGGTGGAAATGGGATCAGGATACTGGTGCGCTGAAGATAGCGCTCGTAAGCCTCCCAGTTAGTGCCAGCCTCGTACCGCTTCTTTGCTCCTGACCGCTCGGATAATGGGAGGCCAGACAAAAACATGAGGAGCGCCGTGATAAGGATCGGGCTGACGACGGTGCCGTAGAGGGCGCTTCGTGCTGATCCAGTGACAAAACCATTTGCCGCGGGAGAGATGGCGATCAGATAAATGGCTGACATGCGGTGTTAGCCCAATTACCCTGCCCCCAAGTACAGAAAGACTTACCTAGTTGGACGATAATCTCGCCAAAATAATTCGGATGTCGCGAAACATAAAACAACCCCGAATCACACACAGCAGACTTATCCCCCTTTGCGCGGAACAGATACCGCTGGATATCACTCACACTCTCCATGAGAAATCCAACAACAAAGATCACAACACCAGCAATATCCAACCCGCTACCAAAAGCACCCTGGTCCGAAAACTGCCGCACTGCGGGAGAGTTGAGAATCACCACGGGAAGTGAGCATGTCCACACCCAAATCATCTGGAATATCCAAAAACCGAGGAAGCGGAAGAATTTATCCCGCTTGTCGTCGAAACGATCATCTTTGCCGGTCTTGAGCACACGGAAGAGGAGGAAGCCTGAGAGGCGGAGGGCCCAGATAATGAGGAAGAGGGAGGCGACGATCTGCCGCGCATCAGGGGGACTGGAGCTGCTGCTTAGGGCGAGGGTGATGATGGCGAGGAGGGCGAAGTTGGTGCCACCCGCGAAGTCTGGGGTTGTTGTTAGTATATTGTCATGGAAAGGGGATAGGGGTGGGTGAAAAAAAGGGGAGAAATACCAGTAAGCTTGTCAAACTTGAAGGTGAAGGCGATGGAGAAGAATATGAGTTGATAGGCGATAGTGATGAGAAGTGTTATCGCCAGGTAATATTCGTCTAGGACATGGATTGCCATCTTGGCGCTGAGATTGAGATGTCTCAATCCCACGCTGCGGCGTTATGGCGTCTCTGTGCCTTTATAAATACGACGTCTGGTAACGTTTGACACGGCCAGTGAGATTCTCAACAAGCGAGTGGAACGGGACATTCAGGTTGGTGTGATGTGAGGTCACACGTATGAGAAGTACGGCATGAAAGATTGAGCAGATGCGCCACTTCATATTAATACAAACTGGTCATGTCGAATACCAGCTTCGTCATCGTGGTCTGAGGAGAAAAATAATCATCGAAGGGCGAGCTGAAGCCCGATGGCGAGTGCTAGCGAGTCGGCAGTGCAGCATCGCGCCGGCTTGGCCAGGGAGACTAACCCGATCCGGTAAGAATCACTCGATCAATCAGCTGTCCACTCGATCTTCACCTACGGGCCGCAACCGAAGATCGCGGCTTCATGAGATGAGATGCGCTGACAAAGTGTTTTCTGCGGCCTTCTACATAAGAATGTTGTTATTTCTCATTGATGAGTAAGGCAGATACTCCAATATTTAGACTCGCTCCTGTGGTCGGCACTAAACTTCAGGTCGTTGGCAGCTACCAAGCCACAAAATGATATTATGGGCCCGCTCAATGCCTTGGCCAGTTTCTCTGAGTCAAGTTGAACGTTGAAGGGTTAGATGGTTTCCTTTTTGATACTATGGCAATACACACAGCTCAATTGACACATCTGATATTGTTATTTCGTAAGGTAGTTGCTGCTTTTGAAGGCCAGCCTCCAAGGGTTAGGGTCAAAGGCTTGGTTCAAGGGCTCGTGCCCGACAAAAAAAAAAGGCACTCACAAATCGCAAATCAGCATACATTCAATACTTAACTGCAAACTAACAGCAGCTTCATGCACTGGAATCCCTCCCAAAGCTCTGCTAATCATAAAAAAAATACACCTGTGGAATTTTCAGGTTAAAGAGAGTACTCAAGATTTATTATCGATTTTAAAACCAATACCTCGTAGTTTGCGTCGCTGGTTAAACTTGGGGAGTTTTATGAGTGCCTTTTTTTTTGTTGGGCACGAGAAGGGGAAGCAATCGATGCCACAGCCGTTGCTTGGGCGAACCCCTGCTAACCCGATTCAGCGATAGTGGCGATGGCGCCGGGCTTCGAATCAAGATGCAAGGGTGGTTCTCATGGAGTCCGATCATGGTGCTCAGAGACCTCCTAGAGTAGATGCGCCGTACTGTGCCCGGAGATGCTAATTGCTTCATTGTTGGACGCGGAGAATTACTGAGAAGGGTCTTGTTTCTCTTTGTCCAACACAATCGAGACGCTTCCAGGTTGTCATTAAGGTCGTGGGCCTCTGAAGCACTAGCGTAATCCCGAAAAAGGTGGATCTCGGGGTCCCTGGTTAAGTTAGATCTGAACCTCGACTGAACTTCCTCGATGTTGATGACAGCTGTCAAGGCGTTGGGCGAGACCGCCGCCGTGCAAACCTGGTATGAGCAAGATCCAGCTCTCCCCTTTGGACCGTCATTTTTTGCCGCCTTGATGATGTGCCGGCAAAAATAGCAGAAACATCCTAGGCTTTGCCTGATCTGGTCTTTGGCCGTCACCGACGGGCATGGCCTATAGGGGGCATGATGTTTCCCAAGGCTGCAATTAGCAGCCCGTCAGCCGATTTGCTCCTCAGCAACTCCCAAACTGGCCGAGGGTGTGTGTTTTCACAGGTTTGCGACGGGTTGGCGCTGGGCTCACGGTCGTATGGGGCGGCAAGGGCTCGTTTCGCCAGGGCGGACCTCAGACACAAGTCGTCAGGGGTCGCGTCTCATAACCCCTCGCGGCCCGCACTCACTCAGCCTCGACAACCCACACCATCCCACATCGCTGGGCCTGCGCACTCCACCATGGCCCAGGCCTGTCTCTGTGAGACCCTGCGAGACAGTCTCCTTGACGGAGCCTCAAGGATTGTGGCACCCCAGGAGCCAAACAGAGCCAAGCATTCACATCGTCCGTGTTCATTGTCCACGTACGATGGCAACAGCCGCGCACATCGAAACAGGTTTCGAATCGGGCCTCTCCTTTCGCACCCTGTCTGGCTGCTCTCGGCCTCCATTTTCCTCTGCTATGATCCCACCAGTCCTCGCATTCGTTTCTTCCTGTCCCTTCCGACCTTCATCCCAAGTGTGTCCATTTTCTCTTCGTGAGCTCTTCTTTCTCCTCGCTGGCCGGTTGCGATACCCCAAGCTCCATTCTCTAGCTTCTGGTATCATTGCCTCCCGCAGGTTCCACTTCTGTCCTTCTCTTCTTCCGGTTCTCTCGTCCCTTTCGGTGTCTCTTTCGATCCGGACAAGCCCAATCTTTCAGGACGACTATCGATCCGGTTATTTCTACAGTACAATCTTGAAAACCTTCCGGGTTGATCCCACATACGAACGTTCATTCGACGGCTGGACTGTTGTGCCGCTCTCTTTCGACTTCGACGAATAGGTGTTTCTCAGTGTTTGTTGGGGGCGACGCAAGACGGTGGATTTTTATTACATGCACGGAAAATGAGACCCAATGCTAGTGGTGTCGTTCTTCTCCTGAGCACTCTGTCGCTCACACAGGTAAGGAAACCCCAGTATATAGGCGGCGTGGAATGCAGCTGACATGCAGCAAAGGCTGCTGCCCACCGACGAGATGGATTCCTAGGGCGATTTCTTGGGGCCAGAGCAGACACGGGTGTCGACAAAAGGCAGGCTGCGCCAGCAGCACAGACTGTTACTGTTCTCTCAACTGTGACTGTAGGGGCTGCGGGTGCTGGGGCTGTGGTAAACAACACGATCACCGTGACGGCAGCGGCATCTACCGTTACCGTGACGGCCTGCCCCAGCCCAGGGCAGGCTAACGGTGCTGCCGGTTCATCTCTCGCAGCTGGTGCTTCAGCGAGTGTCCCGAACGCGGGAGCAATCGCCGCTGCTCCGCCTGGAGCCGCTCAGCCAGGAGCCCAAGGTGTTCCGAGTGGTGGCATTGGCGTCGTGGTTGTCGAGATCCCTTCCGCACTTCGCACGCCAACAGGGAACGGTGCAGTAGCAACTCCCCCTCCGGCCGCATCCGCTCCGCCCCCGGCTGCGTCTGTTGTCGCTCCGTCGGCTGGTGCTCCTGTCGTCCAGAACCCAGCTGCTAGCGGTAAGTTTTAACGCTAGACGTGAATTAAAGATTGCAGAAGCTGACATCGTTTTAGACCTCGCTCCTCTCCCCTCAGCCCCCCCTGCGGCTGGTTCTTCACTCGCGCCTCTCCCCGGAGCCGCCTCATCTCTCTCGTCCCTTTCTTCGATTGGGGCTCCTTCGGCCGCTTCTTCTCTCGCTCCTCTTCCTAGTGCAGGCTCGAGCGCTGGTCTGCCCTCCGCTCCCGTGCTCGCACCTCTGCCTTCCGCTGCCAACCCGGCTGCCCCGCTCCAGAGCACGGTTGACCTCGGAAACGCCATCATCCCCGGAGGTGTTATCGGAGGCGCTGATCCCACGCCCGTTGCTGGCCCCGATGGTGCCTTTGGCGGCAGCGTGGGCACCGTTCCATTGTCTGGCGCGCCGGCCGCACCCGCTCAGGCTGTGACTGACCCGTCGGTGACGGCGGCGCCCGGCGTTGTGGAGGGCGCACAGCTCGTCAACATTGACGTGTCGAACTTGACGCTGAACAGCCAGCTCAACCTCGGCAACTTGGTGCAGGCGACAGCTGTTTCGGCAGCCAGATAAATAATCCTTTTGTGTGTTCTGGAGGGTTAGAATGAGACAGACAGGCACAGAGGGCATATGAGGAGAAGATGCTTCAAAACCCCCATGTGTATAATATATACCCTGCCCACCCACTTGTTTTTTGAGGATGGCCAAAATGCGAAGTTAGTCGATATTGTTTTTTGACTAAATTGCCAAAACATATCCATTCAACAAGGTGTCGTTGTTATTTGTCGTGTATCTTAGGGAAATATAGGGGGTTTTGTTCTTGGGTTAGAGCTTGTATATATGTAGACAGCTCACTCGCTCGTTTTCGGTGTTCAAATTTCTGTTGATTAGGTAGACGGTTGGTGGTATCGATGATGAAATGAAGCCTACCGAAACCTTTCCCTTTTAACAACTTTACATGTTCCATCCCGGGCCCAATATCTAGGGGTATTAAATAGGCGCTAGCCGACATAGTAGATCTAAATCACAAGACGAAAAAAAAAATCAGAAACACTAGAAGTTAGAGGGCATCACGCTGCCCCCGTCGCTTGCAGCGCTTCCATCCTCATCTTCTTCGCCTTCCTTTTGCTTATTGTACCCTGACCCTGGCCCTCGCTTGTGCTAGTACTGCTCTCCTCCTTCCGCTTGAGCCCTTGTAACTGGCCCTTCTGCTTCTGACCCTTCTCCGCCCTGCCCTTATCAGCCTCTTCCTTCCGCGCAGCGGCAGCTGTTTCGTCCTCTACCGCGGGTCGTACAATATCTACGACCCCTCTGAAGCCACGACGCTTGATCCCCTCATTGACTACCACGGCCCTCGCTCCAGCCCCCAGGGCCTCGGTGCCGCGCTCCGGCCCCAGTCCCCAAACCGCAAGCAGGTTGATCACGTCCGCTGGCCCGCGCAGCGCTATCGACGAGCGCGCCCCGCTGCTGACTACGATCCCGCGGCCCCTGGTGGCGCGCAGAAGCGAGAGCACATTCCCGATGAAGTTTGCGCGCTGTCGCGCGTCGGCCGAGGGGTCCAGCGCCTGCGAGTAGCATATCTCGAAGCGCGCGCCGCGCTTCACGGCGCCCATTGCTGTGCGTGGTTTGATGTGCCAGCCGAGAAAGGATGTCATGTCTAGGCTGATGAGCGCCGGGGGCTCGGTGGTCTCGAGGCAGGCCCATTTGAATGACTCGGCGGTTGTTGGGCGCAGCGCGAGGAGGTCGTACGCGCGCGTGTAGTCGGGGAGGCGGTAGTTGTTTGTCGATTGGTCGGTAATGGTGAGGGTTACGCGGCGGAGAATGGTTGGAAGGGTGGGAGCCGTAGCTGGGCTTGTTGCTGCTCCGCTGGAGGGACTTGTCGTCGGCTTGAGCTGTGGGATGGGGTTGATGATCGGGGCGGGGGTATTCGGGATTGGCGCCGATACGGAGTGGTTGAGTGCGACGACATCGTACCCGAAATTCTTTGCGAATCTGAGAGTGCGCTCTAGCTCTGCCGTCGCGGTGCTGGGCGACCAGGCGATGTTGAGATCGTACAGCATCGTGGGCGTGATGTTGGAGGAGCTTGTTGTGACGAGAGTTATTGAAAGGCCATTCAGGCCTGATTTAGTACTTGGTGTCTTTGGAAGAGTGCTAGTCCATGTGAGAGTGGTGTTGTAGCTTGGTTTGTCGAAAAGGCTTCAATATCGAATTGGTGAGTATCTTACAAGCTTTCGTCTTTGACTTTTTTGAGTCAAGCTTGAAGAGCGGCTCGGATTTTCGTGGTCGTTGCGTGGTGGGGTAACCTGCAACCACAGCCAACTGATCAGGGGTTCATACACACGGAGCTCTAAGAAACGGCTGGGAGATGCCACGAGCAAGTAGAAACTGTGAGCTCGAGGTGATTCTCTTTCGACAAGTTGCTCTTCTTTCAAGAGGCGCTTGGCTTCAAGATCCTCGCCGCGACTCGCTTCCAGCTATTTGATCGCCATGTCAGCAGGAAGCTTCCGGCCACAAGAAACGGTTTCCCGAGTGATTGTAGGCCATGTACTCATTCTGAAAAGGCACTCCTGCATCCTCGGACGGCCTGTCCCAATAGGCCCGCGACGGTAGTTAGGTCCTCACCTGTTCCAAATTGTATCAATCGGTGTTTGTGGTTTGGGGTGTCCGGATGCCGCCAAGACTGACGTGTTTCCCCGCCGCAGCTTGGCTCTTGGCGGGAATTCCGCACTGCCCCAGGACGCGCAAATGTCACCCCAGCTGCAGCCATCAAAAAGCCAACAAGCCACCCGTCCCGTCGTCCGGAGTGGAGCGGCGCATTTCAACATCACTTTGCCTCTCGCAGCAAGCTACCTTAACTCACCCGAACTCACCAAACTGTACGCATAGGGTCTGGCACCTGTAACCTAATCAACTCTCATTAATTTCTGCAGCACAACGGCCTTCTAACACATCTCTCTTTTGCCAACTCTTCGCAACCCGTGGAACCCGACGCGCACGCGATCACTCACATTCGGTCCACTCCATCGCGCTCCAGCCATGTGTATCGTATTTACGTGCGGAGAGCATACCTTCCGCAAGGAGGTAGAAGGATATGAAGGCATTGTCTGCCGTTGCTATAACTGTGGCAATTATAGTGGGCATGTCATCAAACAGCATCCCTGGTTTACCTTTTGCTTCATCGTAGGCAGCCCCATCCACCGTCTTTATCACTGACATGTATGCTGATACGCCCGGCAGCCCGTGGTCCCGCTATCTATGAAGGGATACCAAGACGTTTCCTGTCACATCTGCAACTTCCAGCAGCCACTCGAACACCGTCCTGATGTTCAAGCTATGAAAGGCGGAGCTGGAGGTGGTGTGCCTTTACAACCGCAGGGACCGCCGCCACCAGGAGCGCCGCCCGGCCAGTGGCAACAGCAGCCTCAAGCACCGCCAGGGCAGAATCAGCCCATGAGATATGGTTAAAGGGGCATGTACTGGTGATGGAAGCCCGCGAAAGGGAATCTAGGTTTCTGGTGAGCGATGCGTAATAAGTTTTTGGCGATATATCCGGCGTTAGGTGGTTTATCTAGTCGTTCTGGATACGTGGGGATACATATTATTTTGCTCCCACGGATGAGTTTTGTTCCATAGTATTGAGCCAGCGCTCGATTGTGATGCGATGGGTGAGCTAAATGGGAAGTTATACTTCCTGCCGGAAAGGTACAGTTCCATGTTCATATCGTCCATTCCCACCTTCAATATAATCGTGCGGTTTACATTGGCTTGTGCAAATGCTGTCCAATTCGTGGAGGCTATCCCATTCATGGTTTTGTGTGATTGGTCTGCTCCTTGCGGGGTGCTTGTCAGGGCGAGAATGACGTCGCTTAGCGTCGCTCCAGAGTTCTGGTCCCCCAACGGTTTTTCTGCATCAACCGAGACAATAATCCAATTGATCAGTGATACAACCCTGCACGCAATCCAAAGACAACAAGCTTTACGCATATATCGGCAAATAAAGTAGCACGAGACCTATTCGATACCGTCGAGACCGATTGGGGCCTTGTCATTCGCACGACGCCACTGCGGCATGAGCAGCTCTGTCAATCGATAACTGACCTGAGACATCTCGCAATCGGGTAGAGACCGCTGGGGGAGCAATTCGGACGATCGAGGGCTCAAGATGGCGTCTTCAAAAAGGGGTCCATCGGTGTTGGTTAGTTATCTTGAGCCGACCGACAAAGATTTGAACTGCGCTAACAGCGGCAATCGAACAGGTCACCGATTCTCGCGACCGACCTCCATCGCGCCCAGGTGTTGTGGGCGGCGGAATAGGGCGACAGGCAAACACACGCTTCATCTCGGTCGACAATGTCCTTCAGTACTCTACCGAGATCCCATCTGGCCAGCCCAGAGTCCAGCCAAGTGTGCGGCCCACCCGCGCGGCGCTCTCTCGCCGTTCCAGCCAGGGTGGCGGTTTGCCTATGACGGCCTCTGGCCGAACAGGCCAACAAATTGTTCCCTCTCGTACAACCAAAGTTAGCGAGAAACTGGTTCTGATTCCCGAGACGGTGGACGAGGAGGGTGCCGAGGATGATGGCCTCAGCGACGACGATCTGGCGCGCCAGGCGTCCATCTTGCGAGACAGGGGAGAAGAAAGCGGGCCCCTGAAAGACGAGGAGCTGGACGTCCTGAGGAAAAGAGGTGGTGTTCGTGGAAAGAGCTACGCAGAGCGCTTGCCTAAGGTGCAGCGTGGTGAGAAGGTGGCTCGCCTAACGGCGTACTGCACCGCCCAGGCTTTCAAGATGAAGGCGACAATGGAATTCCTTCGAACAAATCACGAAGCGAAAGCGAAGCTGTACGACGATTGCTTATATACGGTCTATCACTTACCGCTGCTGCCTGGAACCGACGGATACCGCGTTAGGAGTCGGCCGATATTAAAAACACCGGGCACGGGGAAGACGGTGCTGGATCTTGAGATCGAGCGCAGCGAACGCAGAGACGAACATGAAGGCTTCTGGGAGGATTATTCTTACGCCGACTTGCACAGCCCGGACCCCAACTCCGAAACTCCCAACATTCTGCACCGAGCGAACAGTGACCCGGAGGTGACTCGTCTATCTGAGCACACTCGCGATGACGGAGAGGTAATGGTCAACTCAATCAACCGTCTGTCCCCGGATGCGAAGAACTTCGCCGAGATGTTCGTCTTTTCGTATGGCGTGGTGGTATTCTGGAACTTCACCGAGAACCAGGAAAGAGATATCCTTGGCGATTTGGCCTTTGCCGAAAACGAAACCGGAGTTTCGTTGACTACACGCCCTCTCGATGAGATGGATTTTGAGACGGAGGAGTTCCATTTTGAGTACAGCCCAGACGTAAAGCGCCCGCGTGTGTTCAACGACATGATCACCCTGCTCCCGCGGTCTGACCACATGGTCAAGCTTACCATCAGCCATGCCATTGCGCAGAGCACCAAGCTGTGTTTCTTTGAGGAGCGCATGTCCGAGACCATGCAAGACGCTCAGCACGTTCCAAAGCGGCTCGCCCTGACTGGAAAGCTCAACATGACAAGAACAGAAATCGTCAGAATCTTAGGTCGATTGTTCAAGAGTCGGGTGGATATCAATCTTTGTATGTGTCCATGCACCTTCTACAACACAGAACCTGCTAACCTGTTCGCCAATAATAGCCTCAAACATTCTCGACGTTCCAAACTTTTTCTGGGACTCAGAGCCCACTCTGCACCCGCTCTACGTGGCCATCCGGGAGTATCTCGAGATTGATCCACGCATCAAGGTGCTTAATGAACGCTGTCGTGTCTTCCTGGACTTAGCAGAGATCTTGTCCGATAACCAAGCCGACGCGGAGATGAGCTACATCACCTGGATTATCATCGTCCTAATCGTCATTAGTATCATCGTCACGGTCTCAGAGGTAGGGTTACGATTTGGCATGCTATCCAGAGCAGGTAAAGAACGTGACGAGCCCCCAGTCAACAGAGATGGACTTGGAAATGCAATTGGTGGCGGGGACGCAGAGCACATTGAGTTGAGAAGCTTAGCACGACAGCTTGGAGTAGCCGGGGAAATTACGTTGGAGGACTTGAGACTTTGGACCGCTGCTCTGAACGAACGAGAGCGGGCTGTAGTCTGCGGAGGAGATATTTTGGAGAAGACTTTTGTAGGCATTTGATTCTGCCAAACGTTGTGAGGCTGTTACCTTGTATCGCATAGCAATGGCGTTGGGTTTTTGATTACTACACTGATTGTGGCATCAACGCGGTTTCCCCCTGTGGGAACTGAGCGCAAAACATTTTGCCCTGAGCAAAAAACTTCAGATTTAATTTTTGACTAGCGAAGCTATCCCTTGGAATCTCAAGATGCTACCCCTTGGATACCAACCAAATCACAGTCCGGAATGTGGCACGGCCTAGGAGTAAGTATCCCTAGCTGTGTCTGCATTTATAGGCATTTATAGGCCGCAGTGCAACCCAACCACGAATTCCAGGACGATCAAGTTGTTCGATGCCAGCGACCTATCGTTATTTCTCATTGTTGAGGTGAGCTCCTTGGGCTCATCATCAAAGCATCACCACGGTTTGTTTCAATGGGTCTCACACCACCTTCATACGGCACGACCCGCCCGATGACGAGCTTACATCTCCGCCTCTGGATATGCTTGCTTTTCTCGCATTGGCATCCCTCTGGCAAAAATAGTGAACACCTGTATCACGCGAACCAGGATGATCATCCATATCAACAAAAAGAAGAGGTTGATTCGATTCAGCAATACTGCTGCTGGCTATAATGACAAGATCACACTGCTACTCCTTACTCTTCTGCACTATCCACGACGCAACATCATGGCCCCCGCCTCCGTCAGCAGAAAGGGGAATAAGCTTCCCGATCCACACGCCCCCTGCGACATGCCGATGCTCACATGCCGATATCCTTGCTATATATACACAAAAAAAAGTATCCAAGACTCTGTGATCCGTACTGGTGCTTTCGAACGCCGTCACCGAAACACTCCAAACCGAGTAGCGCCGAGCCCCAAGCCAAATACCCATAAAACGCTATCCCACATGAAAAGCTGACCTCCGCAAGTGAAACACCCCTGCTTTCCTTTCTCTCTCTCCTACGTTTATACAGAAGCCTCCGCCCTATCCAAGTCCGCAAGGGGTAGATACCCGGCGTCTCCCTTCCTCCGGTTCCCAAAGAGATCCTGCACACGCACGATAAGAGCATCGAGGCCCCAACCGCGACCGCGCTTCTTGATCCCTCCCTTGCTATGCTCCAACACCGCATCGTCCATCCATTTGGGGCGCTTCCAGAATTTCAGAAGCAAGCTGCTCAGGACGACGCTGACACTACTGAATGCCATGGCGGCACCGGCACCCATTGGGTGGATGTGATAGCCCAATGGAAGGAACAACCCCATGGCAAAGGGTAGCCCAATGGCGTTGTAGAGGCACGCCCAGGCAAGGTTGAGCTTGATACGACGGAAGATAGTGCGGGCGAGGTGCAAAGCCACAGGAATATCCATGAGGTCGTTGGGCCTCATCAGAACGATATCCGAGGCCTCCATCGCGACGTCGGTACCTGAGCTCATGGCAATACCGACGTCGGCGGTCGCCAAGGCCGGTGAATCGTTGATGCCATCGCCCACCATGGCTACAATTTCACCGGCATCTTGGAACTTGCGGATGATTTCCTGTTTCTGATCGGGGGAAACACCAGCGAACACATCGTCGACATCAATGCCAACAGCCTTGGCAACCGCAACGGCCGTACTGCGCTGGTCGCCTGTGACGATGGCAGTCTTGACGCCCATGCTGTGCAGGACGGCAATTGCTGCGGCAGCACCATCCTTGATTGTATCGGAAAGGCAGAGATGGCCTGCATATTTACCGTCGACTGCGATGAAGATATTCGTTGTGCCAGCATTGCCAGTGCTCGACCGACCGGCAGCTGCAGCTGTGTTGATTTGCTCCGAGGCATTGACTGCTTCCTCGGCCACGTCCACATCGTTGCCTCGGAGGAAGCGGACGTTACCGATAACGACCTTATGGCGAACCCTGTCTGATGTCGCCGGCTCGACGTACGCGCTGATGCCCTTACCGACAGCTGCCGTGAAGTCGCCGACGCTGCCATCAATCGTTCCCTCTGGGCCAAGTCCCAGCTCTGTTTTGGCGGCATTCAGCACAGCCTTGCCGACAGGATGTTCACTGCCCATCTCGGCAAGTCCAACAATGGCCCACCATAAACGCCGCTTCGACTCGCTGGCGTGCCAATCCGATACAATATCGACCTTTGCGACGCTCATCTTGCCATACGTGAGAGTGCCCGTTTTGTCAAGGACAACCTTAGTGATCTTGGTTGTCGTCTCCAGGGCAGCGCCACCTTTGACAAGGATACCGTGCTCTGCTCCGACTCCTGTCCCCACCATGACAGCGGTAGGAGTTGCAAGACCCAGCGCACAGGGACAGGCAAACACAATCACAGCGATGCAGAGCTTGACGCAGACCATGATTTTTCCGCCACTTGCGTCCTCCAGGAAGATTTTCGGGGGGTTTGCCAACACGTGACTGAGGACCATCCAAACCAAGAACGTCATCAAACCCAAGAAAAGAATCAACGGAACGAAACGCCCGGCCAACCTATCAGCCAATCGCTGGATAGGTGCTCTCGTCGTTTGGGCGTCCTGCACCAGCTTGACAATCTGGCTGAGTTGAGTGTCCCGGCCAGCTCTGGTGACTCGGAAGTCCACTCGCCCATGACCGTTGACAGTACCAGCGATCAAAAGGCTCCCTTTCGTCTTTTGAGCAGGCATGGCTTCGCCAGTAACCATGCTCTCATCCACATAGGTTTCTCCTCTAACCATAGTGCCATCCGCCGGAATTTTGTCGCCGGGCCGGAGAATGACAATGTCGCCTACTTGAATGAGCTCGGTGGGAATCACTTTCTCTTCCGCCGCATTACCATCCCGTGGCGTTTTGGGCTCCCCGGAAGTTTCCGTGTCCTCCCACATCTCGGCGGCCTTCTCGGCAGCCAGAGGGTCCGCGTAGATCGTAGCCATGGACGGTGCCAGTGACATTAGTCGCGAAAGGGCTTTAGATGTCTGACCTTTAGCACGGTTCTCTATGAACCGTCCGAGAGAGATGAAGGTAATCAACATCGTACTTGTGTCGAAGAGGGTACTGGGCTTGGTGTGGGGAGGCATGAGAATCGAGACAAGCATGGTCATGATGCTGAAGAAGAACGCGCATGACGTGCCCAAGACAATCAGGACGTCCATCGTCGGAGAGCCATGCTTGAGCGACTTCCAGGCCGAGATATAGAATCGCTTTCCGATACCAAACTGAACTGGTATCGTAAGAACCAAACAGGCAACGTCGCCAGCATGTAGCCCTGGTATGATGACGAGTCTTTGGAGATCCAGAGCTGGAATGCACATAGGGATAATCATGCTGATGAGGAAGACTGGGATCGCAAAAGATAATGAGACCCTGAACGCTCGCTTCCACTCGGCGATTTCGCGGGTCTTGGCGAGAGACTCCAGCTGGGCGTTGTTGTCATCGTTGTCGGCGACTAGAGCGTTGAAGCCGGCCTCCTCAACCGCCTCAACAAGGGCTCGCAGCCCCACGATGTTTGGGGTATGGACTACAGTCAGTCTGGAGGTCGCGACTGCGAGTTTTGCGCTGTTGACACCGTCGAGGGAGTTGAGCTTCTCTTCGAGCGTGGTGGCGGCCTCGGCGTCCAGGTTCCCAAAGATCTTGAACTGCGCCGTCGAGGTGCCATTCGAGATGACAACATCAGGAACAGTCGATACAATCTCGGCACCAAATCCCTTCTCCTCGATGATCTCGGCGATTTTCTCCGGCAACAGCTTTGCAGGGTCATGGGTAATTACTACCCGTTCCGCCAACAAACTAATGTTGAAGCGATGCAGACCTTCAAGATTCTTGAACCCTGCCTCAACCGATGACGTGCAGGCACCGCAAGTCATTCCCTCAATCGCGACTGTCGTGGTGGCGCTTGAAGGTCCTGATCTCGTGCTACCACCTGCCATGTTCCGTTCTGGCTGCTTTTCCTTGCTTTCCACCAGGGTAGCCCCAAACCCGCGATCTTCGATAATTTCGCAAATCGCCTCAGCAGTGAGGAGCGTGGGATCGTGCTCGATGACTACTCGTTCGGCCAACAACGAGATGCTGAAATGTTTAACTCCGGAAACGTCCTTGAACCCCCCTTCAACTGCCGATGTGCAGGCGCCACAGGTCATGCCTTCGATTGCGACGGTTGAAATAAGGAGGGCCGGGCCGTCGTCGATTCCGGCAAAGTCTAGTGAAGAGCGCGCGACCATAGGTGACGGGAGGTCCGTAGCCAAAACTTCTGCGTCGAATCCCCGGTCCTCGATAATCTCCCTTATCTGCTCCGCCGTCACTTGTTGAGGATCGTGCATCACTACCGCCCGCTCCATAATCAAGCTGACCGAAACGCTTCCGACTCCCTCGATGCCTTTGAAGCCAGCTTCAACCGCCGAGGTGCATGCGCCACAGCTGTAATATGGTTAGAATGCGCCATCAGGATAGGACACACGCTACCAAAAACTCACGTCATCCCCTCGACCTTGAGGGTCGTGGTAGCCATGTGGGCTGTCTGCGGTGCTACAGAGCCGGACTGTGTCGGGCTGTCCCTCGTCGGGACTTTGATGTATGTCGGTGCCATCTTCGCCGTCGTGAACAGCGCAAACGTTCAAGCGCGCGCGGTGCGGTGGTGCCCCCGAGGGCTAAACCCAAGTATGTCAGACCGGATGCGGCGGATCGAAGGAGTGGCGGGCGAGCAGATCGCAAAGCGAGAGCGCTTCGTACTATAACATTTGGGAAAGCGATGTCGTCGAAAAAACAAGAACCTTAAGTAATACAAGCGAAGGATAGATTCTGCCGTTTCATGCGAGCAACAGAACAGATCGGCTTCACGCGGCGGCGTATGCGGCACCTTAAGAATGATTATCTGGGCTATGCGGAAAAGAAAAGGGGAAGTCACTCGAAAGTGAGCACGTTCCGACCGCGTTCGGCTGTTTGTCAGCGCTTCTTACTCGGCGAGCCAGGATTGCCAGCTAGTGAGATTAGTATACATCTGTGGCGCGCACTGTACAGCCGTGCCCCTGGAACCCACCTCTTGTCGCCGTACCCTGTGCCGTCGAGGATTTGGCGAACCGCAAACTGGACAGAATGCTACTGCAGCCAGCCAAAAATGAGGACACGGTCACCCATCGTTCGATGCCACCTCAACGAGGGGTTCGGGAATTACAGCCAGATGTTCAACTTGGCAGGTCAACTTTAGGGGGTTACGTACTGAACGTCTCGGACATCCGTGGCCCTGAACGCCTGAGACGGTGACGGTCAGGCGTGCATCCACTTCCTGAACAACAACCAGCTTACTGGTGAAACGCTGGAAAATATTCAAGATGTCGAGGTTTCGTGGCTGCCAGCACCGGAATGCTTGCCGTGCCCGATGTTTCCAGGTCGCGAGTAATTCAAGATGCTACGTACGGATCCGTACTTGCTCGCTTTGCGACTGCCGGTGGCGGTGTAGTCAAAAATTAATCTATTTTAATCCCCTAGAATCTTCGGCCGCACCCATACCAAGCTGCCCACAAGTGTCGTTGCTAGACAAGTGCTTGCCGTGTCCTGTCCTGGCTCGACTGGTAATTAAATTCGATAGTCTCTTCCATTGCAGCCTCGCTTGTGGTCCGTGGTCTGGAGGCAAAACTCAGGCCGTCTTTTTCGCCAAGCCCTGACACATCCAAAACCGGCGAGCCCCGTATCGCCCGTCTCGGTTGCACTGTGTTGTACTCCGTAACAGCTCGGAAAGTAACTCTGGCGCGGGGTGAAGGACTTTTGGTGATTCCTCAAAGTGCCAGCTATGGCATCGATCCTGAACCGAGAGGCTCTCTCCCAGAGCATTCGTGATTCACAAAATAATGGTCAGTTAATTGTCGGTATCTTGAAGCACTGCGCTGCCATGCTGCAATGATCGCACACTGCCTCTCTCAGTTGGATCCTTCCGGAGATCCAAGTTTCCTTCAATGAATCCCTGATACCAGCAAAGCTCCAGCCTCCAAACACAGGTGAGGCACAAGGGTAACTAGCCCAAATCAGGTGTCAGAATACGTAAAACACATCTTATTTCATGAATGGGCTATGTAACAAGACTCGGATGAGGCGCCTGTGTGAAAGCAGATCCCAGTCCCTGTTTGAAAAGGCTCCAGAAGGAGCGAAACAACTCTTGGAAAATGCAGGCACAGGCGATTTCCATTCTATCGCGTGGCTCCCGTGTTCAACGGCCCCAAGCTAAAACGAGCTAACCCGCCTTGGGATCTGCATCAGCCTTACCCCAGGCAAGCTGCCCCACCAAGGCTGCTGTGCTGCCGTCAACAACAAGCCCAAAGAAAGTGTAACCACCACAAGCTTTTTTCATCACTTGACTCAAGCAAGAGACATACAATTCCCCACGCTTTTCCCACGGCGGCCACAAGAAGTCCTGAGAGCAAGATCATTTCATCATGGAGCAAACCAAGGCTCTCAATGCTCTTGAGGTTCGTGATTCAATGCCCTTGCTTCCCCACATCCACCCACTAGCTGCCTAGGAGCACCATAACCATCAAAACCCACATACTAACACTACACGGTAGCCATTCCTTGCTCTCACCAAGTCCGCTACGTCTCCACGGGCGGCGGCCGATCTGATTACGCGTGCCACCTCGGCGCCCAACACCTTCGTCTTCACCGAGCTGCTGCAGACCCCGCAAATCCAGGCTCTCGCATCATCGGCGCAAGAGTTCGCGCCCTACCTTTCTCTCCTCCAAACATTCACCTATGGCACCTACGCCTCCCTCAGCGAAGCGCCCGACCTCCCCGCTCTCAACGATGCGCAGAAGCTCAAGCTTCGACAGCTCTCGCTGCTCTCCCTCGCTCGTGACGCCAATACCCTCAACCAGTCTGGGGACTCTGCCCCCGTGCTAGGCTATGCCTCTCTGCTGGCCCGCCTTGATCTCAGCGCGCCGCGCGAGCTCGAAGAGTTGGTCATCAGCGCCGTTTACGCAGGGCTGATCGACGCGCAGCTCGACCCCAAGAACGAACTGGTGCGGATCAACCGCGTGGCCGCGCTCCGTGACGTCGCGCCTGGATCAGCAACAGCCGAAAGCAGTGCTATCGGCGGCCTACTGTCCAGTCTGCAGGCGTGGGCCGGCCGGTGCGAGGCGACACTCCTCTCGCTTGAGGCACAGATGTCCGGACTCCGCGCCGATGCCGACCGGCGAGCCGCGCAGTCTGCCGCCTGGTCCGACAGGATGGAAAAGCTGGTCGAAGACGAGCAGAAAAGTGGGAAAGCCTCCGGAGACTTCCCAGGCCGGAAGAGCAGCATGCTGACGCAGGGAGCCGGCAATAACAGGTTCGCGAGCGCCGCAGGCGGGGGCACACACGGCCTCGGACCATCAGCAACGGCAGCTGCCGGGTCTTCGTCCACCGCCAACGCGGGCCTGACGAGGGCGTCGCGGCACGGCAGCAAGCGTGGGGCTGGCACGCTGGATACGTCGGGGGACAGCGACCTTGAAGACGAAGCTATGGATTTAGACGATACCGACTTGGACTCTCCTGATGGGAAGAAGAGGTCCAGCAGGCGGAAGTTACAGGGCTAGGGCGTGGTAGAAAGCCGGAAATGTCTAGTTTTTACAAGACGCTGAGGTGGACGTTGCATCCAGGGGGTCTTGTGACTGTCGGCGCTCATGATCAAGCGTGGGCCAATCTTCAATTGCAAGCTTCAAGGGTATGCAGTTGTCGATTCTGTTAAGGAACTGGTAGAACAATAGCCACCAGATGTACAACAAGTCACGTAGACTCCAAAGTATAACACAGTGAGCATTTTTCACATGCAATATGGCAGGCAGATCGCGTTTGGCGGCTAGCTCTCACAAGATCTCATGCATGCCCAGACGAGGATTGCCTCCTTGTCACCTCCAGCTACCTCGACCATCGCAGCACTACCAACCAACTCACCCTACCATGGTGAAATATTGTACATTCGGTCATCTCTTCATCTTTCCCAACAAGCGAGCTAGAAAATTGACCAAATAGAAACAATGACGAACAAAACCCGAAAAACGCAGTCCCGGTATCTCTCTTGAGTTGACATCACACAGCAGTGGTATCCTGAACACCTTCTTGCCTTGACAAGCCCATGACCCGCCCTTGTACCATCTTACCATGCACTCCGGGATACCAGTGACAAACAGGATAAACGAAATTCAACGGAACCAAACGTACACCACCCACATACCATCTACACCTCATTTTGAGGGATAGAAGTCTTGACTGTTTTGCGCCCGTTAATCATAATATTCATAGCCCGAAAAACACAGATCTTGACTGTTTCTTTCTTTCTTCCTCACAGAAGTAAGTGGGAGACCTGAACCAAGATGTGCGTATTCTGCCTTCGTCGACCTCCTGGACAGATCAGATTCTCTTTCTCCCACCTCTCAAATACCTGGTCGCAAAATCATAGAGGCTCCTCGCTTCTATCAACTCTCCTCACACAGCAGATATCACGCCCTACTAGAGTCGTTTTCCGGGCACAAGGATAAAGAGGACGCAGAGCCCAGCGTCGATGAGTATCGTCATCGCAAGGACCATAAGCGCCCGTTGGGCGAGAAGCTTCCGGACGTAAGGTTCTCGCACCCGAGAGAAGTTGAAGGGTGTGTACTCGCTATACCCAACAAGGGCTAGAATTGGATCGAGGGAATACTGGTAGGATGCTAGAAAGTAGACTCCAGTTGTGAAGGGCAGTATGAGCTGATAGAAGGTCAGTAAAGCTCGAGGGGGAAAGTAGCAGCGTATGATACACACCCAAAGTCGTGTCTGGCGGGACTCGTTCAGGAAGATGAGGACGAATGCAGTCCAGAAGGCCCCAAACATGGAGAGCAATCCTACGATAAGACGCATAATCAAAGTCGCAGGGATGAGATTTCCGAGAGCCTTCATCCTGAGGAACCCGGGAAAGGCGTCACGCTCCATCGCCTGGAAGACATAGTCCTTGGCCACATCAAACACCTCCGGATCATCCCGCCCGTATTCCTCGATTGCCGTCGTCACATCTTGTGTTATCGAACCCGGAAGGGTGATCTCGCGCTCAGCACCAGGTAGAAGGAAGGTATACAGGATCTTCTCGGCAGAAGCTCTTATGTCCTGCCGGGCGACCGTATGAGCAGGAGAGTTTGAATCCGAGGTGATATCGCGAGAGCTACTGATACCAGGGCTCGGACGCGTGGGTGGTCCATTGCTACTCTGCGGAGAGTCATGGGCGCCTGGCCGGTCTTCGCGGAGAAACGCTGACATCTGGGCATCTTGATCCCTCTCCTTCTCTGTCGCAAACATCGAGGGTCCCGCATGGTGGCTCATCTCGCCCAAACCTTGCAGGATGGCCGACGACCGTTTAGAATCCCTCTCCGGCTCTGGGGTGCTGACAAGAACCGATCGCCGTAGCTCACGAACATAGTGGCGGCAAAGGGACATGTGTTGGGCGACATCAAGCCTGATTCAGGTCAGTTACATTGTGGCACAGGAGGGGTCTGCAAGAAAGGTGGGCTAACCAGAAGTCCAGATAGTCCACTGATCGTTGCTGATCCCGCATATAAATGTAAAAGGAGAACAGATCAACGGGGGGGAGCGTCCGTCTGCTGAGGACCTCGAAGAGAGTCGGAAGTCTGTTCCGGCTCAAATCAGGCACAGGGGAGGGCGTTGACGTGTGTGTATGTGTGTGCTCCGCCATCTTGTCGTCTGTCGTTGTTGCACAGCCTGAGAGGCAGAAAGGCGGTGGTAAAGTCCCGCGAACGTCGGGAGCTCCCTGCTGCTGAGGGAGGGCGTTGCAGCTTGCTTGTCAATGCCGAATAGAGTTCAATCGCGCGAGTAGCGTAGCCGTTATTGACGTCGATCCGCTCGCTCGCTCGCTTCGCCAAGTTGGTTGCGGGGGGTGATGATCGACCCCGTCTCGAGCGCCTCGGCGGTTTCCGAAGCGTGGTAATGGAGAACTAGGTGCGCTCAACGCACCAAGACCGGATTGTTGCGATCGGAATGGCGACGGCGATGATGGGGGGAGAGTCGTTTAACAGCCCGTCGCTTGGCTGAAGGATGTTGAAAACAGGCTCCCTTACAGTTGGTGCCACAGACCCCTGCAGGCGCGATGATGTCTGATGAGCAAGGAGCACGGCCGGGGCCAATTGGTGTGGCTGGTGAGCTGATTGGCCTTTTGGCCAGCCCACCTCATCAGCTGCCGGCCAAGTGACAGCCAGTCGAAAGGCAGGGCCAGAGTGGGGTCGGAAAAGAGAGGGCGCGATTCCGCTTTCGGAAATTTAGGCGAGGTGGAGTCAAGCACAGGTCCGCACTTTTCGAAATTCAGAGCAATATTCAACGGGAGGGTTTACTGTTCATACCCAGCATCCACGACAGCCCGACGCCTCTCTCAACACATCACGAGATATCCGTCGTCGTCAAAGTACGTAACTCAAGCCTCGATCACTTCCGGATGTTCCCAATTCCCTTTCTGAGAGAATCAACATTTTCGCAAGCCTCGAACTAACCACCAAACCGCCTCAGAATGTCGTCCACCAAGAAGCCCACCGGCAAGACTCAGCGCTCTGCCATCGCTGATGTCGTGGCCCGCGAGTACACCATCCACCTCCACAAGAGGGTAAATAGGACGAACCCCGAGCAATACCAAATTGGACGCTGACGAGAGGACTAGCTGCATGGTGTAAGCTTCAAGAAGAGAGCCCCCAAGGCGATCAAGGAGATCAAGGCTTTCGCCTTCAAGTCGATGGTACGTTTGCCTACTTTATCCGGGCCGACACCGCGACGGCGATGGAAATTCGCTTTAGTGCGACTGCAGGCAGAAGGCTGACACCTAATCTAGGGCACCACCGATGTCCGCGTCGACCCCCAGCTGAACAAGAAGGTCTGGGAGCAGGGTGTTAAGGGTGTCCCATACAGAATGCGCATCCGCATCTCCCGGAGACGTAACGACGAGGAGGGCGCCAAGGAGAAGCTCTACAGCTACGTGCAGGCCGTGAACGTTAAGAACCCCAAGGGTCTCCCGACCGTTGTTGTCGAGGAGTAAAGCAAAAGGAACAGCAAGGGGAATCGGCGGTAGTCCGTGGTTCGGATGATTCAGGACGGCATTTGGGCTTTCGGAGTTTCGCATGGCATCTAGCTTCGCATTACGAATACAGGTTTCGTAAACACGGCACCCTTCGAACCTAAACTTTTCGACAAACGCTGGTGGGCTTCTAGGGACTCGATGGCCATGGGGTGTTATGTTTTTGAAAGTGATACGCTTTACGGACGACAAGATGTCCATTATGGGGCCAATGCTGAATGTACGTTGACATAAAAGCCTGCTACGCTAGCAGGCAACAACGGGATATCCATGAACCAACCCGCCCTAGAAATGCAAATCCGTCCGGGCACCAATGACTCCATTTCTCCTATACAACGCCTCTGCCATGCGCCCGCTTACTCGTCATCGAGATCCTTGTGGCGGTCCGCAACCTTGGTCTTGAACAGTGACGGATCCTTTTCCCAAAGCTCAGCAGCTTCGCCATTCAAAGGGGATGCGCTGTAATTTGTCAGTTGCGACCTCGACACAGACCAGGGCTAGAGATTTCTTACTTATTCGGCTCACCGAGTAAAGACTGCAGACTCAGCAAAACAGTCTGGATGTTGTACGCAGCCGTCCACTTGTCTTTGAGGATATCCAGGCAAATGCGGCCGGAAAAGTCCACGTTCGGGTGGTAGATAGGGGTTCTAAACAGGACGGTAGGAGGGGCGTAGGGATAGTTTGAGGGAAACTCGAAGCTGAGCTTGAATGTGAGGCCGGCGTACGGGGTGTCATCGGGGCCTTCGATGGTCGCCCGCCATGAGAGCAGGTTACCATCAGCGGACGGGAAGGCCGACACGCCAGGCGCGGGGGACGTCATGAGCGTCATGAGCTCGGTCTGCAACCTGCAATCTGTCAGTTGGGTGCTCCAGGAGCAGCGACAACTGAAGCGCTACATTGCGCCGGGTGACAATGGGTAGCGGGCGGGGCTCACCTCTTCGCAGCGTTTTGCCCAGGTTCGGCAGTCTTTCGTGCGCCACCCAGCTTGTTCGCCGAGATACTGCCCGGTGCCGCGTTCTGGCTATCTTCCATGCTGTAAGACATGATGGGCGGCGGAGTCTGGGGAGGTGAGTGACTGCCGAGGAGACAAAGACGGGAGTTCGAGATGATGTAGTAACGTTCTGGAATGGAGAGGATGGGTTAATGTACTTGATTGCAGACGGCACAATCGGTCGGAAAAGATGGCCTCTGTACCTGCAGCAACAATAATGCTGAGTCTTAGGAATTGTTTGCTGTCGAAGCACAGGAGATGTGTCAAGGTTATAGACGGCTGGCAGAGGTGGAAGGCACAGTATTGGTCGGATGGAGACCAACCCAAAGACCGATGTTTACATGCCCCCACCCATTGTTCCTTGGAGACGAGACAGCCCCTCTAGCAACCGCGACAGTGCTTGCAGGTGGCGGCAGCAAGCGGCCCAAGTTCCCGCCGCCAATCAACCCGCGTCGCGCTTTCCGATCCTAAAACAAAACACCCGCAGCAGCCCCAATCCTCACGTTGAAATCTTAAAGGTTTGCACTGAACGCGACCAGGCGGCTGCACACGCTCGCATTCCAATACGACGCGTAGATTGCAAAAAATGGTGAGTGCCTTCCCGCCTTACGCCTTTTGCTTTTCACTTAGTCAAGTTCTGCAGCCATAAAGTGCATGTTTTACATGCCTGTTTACTTCACTCCTGATCCCCAATTAATACGGCCTGCATGCTGTCGTTCTCGCCTATCATCTGACACTTGACTTACACGCCGCCCCCCCCCCCCCCCCCCCCCCCCCACAACACACCGTCGAGAACACCTCCACTAAACGAAAACATGCAACAGTCGCAATTAGATCCGCTCCCAGTAGACCTCCCCTTCCGAATTATCTCCAAGACAATCGGAAGGGGAGCCTATGCATCGTGAGTATCCGTCCACTCATCTCATCGGAGCTCCAAGACTGATGAAGTTGGGTAGCATCAAAAAGGCGGTACCGCTAGACTCCCCATCGCCTGTGTTCGCCGTCAAGCTTATCCACAAGGGCTATGCAATCAAGCAGGGCCGGATATCGGCGAAGCAAATCGCCATGGAGGTGTCTCTGCACTCTCACATTGGCCAACACCCGAATGTGATTGAGTGGTTCGCTACTGGCGAAGACACCGTCTGGAGGTGGATTGCCATGGAGTTTGCGCAGGGTGGTGATCTGTTCGACAAGATCGAAGCCGACGTCGGCGTGCAGGAAGACATCGCCCACTTGTATTTTCTGCAGCTGATCAGCGGCGTGAGTTTCATGCACTCCAAGGGGGTGGCCCACCGGGATTTGAAGCCCGAAAATATCCTGCTGTCGGAGACGGGAAATCTCAAGCTTGCCGACTTTGGCATGGCCACCATGTTTGAGTACAAGGGCCAGAAGAAGACGAGTGCTACAATGTGTGGCAGTCCGCCGTACATCGCCCCGGAAGTCCTCACTTGCGCCAGGACGGATAGGAGATCCCCAGACGCAACAAAGTACTCAGCCGATCTGGTCGACATCTGGTCTTGTGGCGTCATTTTATTTGTCCTCCTGGTCGGGAACACGCCTTGGGACGAACCGACATCTGGGAGCTGGGAATTCTTGGAGTATCTAAAAACAAACGGGCGCAGCACCGATGCGCTCTGGCAGAGAATACCGGCAGAAGCCCTATCCCTCCTCCGCGGCATGATGAATGTCGACGCAAAGAAACGTTTTTCGTTCGCCCAGATTCGCCAACATCCGTGGTATACAAGGCGCAATACGCTCCTCACCCCGGAGGGCAATATCTCCGACGAGATATCGCTCGCCACGAAGCTTCTCGAGGGTCTCCGAATCGACCTCACGTTAGATCCAACGCCATCCCAACGGAACGCCGCAGCCGACTCGATGGACATCGACTCGGGCAACCCGCAGGACTGGTCCTCCATACTCCCTGCCACGCAACCCGAAACTCCCATCAACGATGCCCTCTTCGACTGGGAACGCCCAACTACCCGTGCAATCGGCGCCCCTGCTATGTCTTCCACCCAACCCGTCGCCCGCTCCGGGGCAACGTCCTCCACCCACCGCATCGGCACAACCGCCTTCGATATTCTCGAGGCCGAGCCAACCATGAGCCAGTTCTCTCAGCAGCCCGGCGTTGCGCTCAGCTTGACCCAGCACGCCCGCCGCTTCCGCGACATCGTTCCAGCATACTCCCTCGCCCGCTTCTTCTCGCATGTGCCGCCTACCTTGCTGGTCCAGATGATCCGTGATGCCCTGCACCAACTGAACGTACCCCTCCCGTCCGCGAACCCCGATATCAACTTACACGGCGACCACATTGCTACGGTGCGCGTACGCACTGTCGACAGCCGTCGGCAGGGCCTGCACGGCGACATTCTGGTCGACAAGTACTATCTTCCCGCGGGGGAGGAGTTGCTCGAAGTGCGCTTCGTCAAGGTCAAGGGCGATCCGCTCGAATGGCGACGCTTCTTCAAGAAGATGGTGCTGCTTTGCAAGGATGGCATCTTCAGCAACGAGGCCTAGAAGGCGAAAGCTGAAGGTGAAATTTTTGGCGCCGTTGGCGAGCAAGAAGAAAATAAGAAGCGAGTCATTTTGGAGCATTTGGACGATGGCGATCGCGGGATAGAAGGTGTGAGCATGGCGCAAGGTTGTCTATCCATGGCATGGGTACATTGATGTACAGACACATGTGGAGACTATGGAATTATTGTCTAATTATATTATGGTTGTAGCAAAAGGCTGGAGTCGTAGCACAGCGCGTTCAGCTCGCGAATCTACAGTATTGGAATGGCTACAATGCCTATATAGAATTCCATTGGGTTAAATATATTTTTGGGCCAATTCCTAATTCCTATCCAAAAATGACGAGTATGCAATCCCCCTTTTCTATGTAAATACTGGATGAACCAGCCTCAGGGGTATCTAGTCATGAGAAAACAATGCGATGAATGTCAACAAAGGGAAAGGGAGGTGTCTTGTCGTTGTCAGCTAGCCAGAAAATGCCAGAAGACAGATGATCAACCGTAAAATGAGGCCCTATCTAAAAACAACGAAAGGATGCAATCCAGAAACAGCAACATGCTGATGGGTAGTGAAAGACGCCGGGGAAATGCTTGATGAAAGCAACCCATTTATTCATCCTTACAAAAGACGAAAAGTAATATTCCACCATGCAGGTGGAATGTGGTATATGCCTTGACGCCATCGCCATACCATGCCATGCAAAATTCTCACACACCCCGCCACCGCCGTCTACATGTATGCTATAACTGAATGGAAATGGTGCTCCAAAAATAAGTCCTTTTAAAAACTCCAATCCCTAGCACGAGCTAGTGGACATGTAAAGTCAAGGAGCTGGGGCTAGAAGCTAACGTTGAGAAGGGCTAAAACCCAGTATCAAGATCTCTGTGACATTATGTCAGTATAAACGTATGGTGAGCCGGGATCGTCGTCGGAATCATGGGGACGGACGGCTCGGTGTTCCCAGCGGGTGGTGGAGTTATCGCTGTCGTAGGCATCCAAGGTGGGGCCTCCACGATGACGGTGGTGATGATGCAGGTGGTGCCGGTGGTGCTCTTGCTGTTCCGTAATCCCGGAACAGGGGTAGTAAACATGGTGAGGTTGATGACAGTGGTCATGGTTGCCAACCCAGTCCCCTTCATCCAGCTCTTCGATCCGGAACCGCTCGAGGTCTGCCTCCATCTTCCCCAGGTGCAAGGCACTCTCAGACCCAGCCCATTCATCGATCATCTTGGCGATAGCCTGGAAGGCCGGGGTGTGACCACCGCAATGGCGGGCCCGAAAGCCACAACAGATGAAGAGGTAGCTGTGAATGAGCTCATGCAGGAAGGTCGAGATGAGGAGGCGGCGGCTGTATTTGACATCTCGAAGGATGGGCGAAGACAGGACAATGAGAGTCTCGAAGCCGCGGTTACTTGCGCGGCGCAAAGCTGTGGTGCCAATGACATTGCTATCGTACTGAACGCTGGATTCGTGCGACCAGTCCCACATGACACGCTGGCTTAGGCGGCCGTTGAAGAAGATCTCGTTGGCGGCCGAGAAAATGCTCTCGAGGGAGTCATTGTCCAACGGGTACTCGGCATTGGACCGCGGGTTGATGATGCTCCGCAGGATGCGTTCGTGCTTGGAATCCGGAAACCGGCGGCGGAAGGTGGCCATGTGATCCCGGACCCGAAGTTCCGCTTCGTCGTCCTCCAGCAGCTCGGTCGAGGCGCTCCGCTCCGTAGGGTCAGACCGGATAGAAAGTCCGGAGGCCGTCCGTTCCATGGCTGGGGCCGTAGGCTCCGGAGACGGAAGCCGATGCGGGGACGGATGGTGGCGGCGCGGGTGGGGATAGGCGTGCGGGGAATGGTGGCGTTGGGGGGGTCGGTGGTGGTGGGTGTGGTGGGCGCGGTGATCGTGGACTTGGTCATCGCGGTGAACGGAGAACCTAAGCGGCTCCTCTGCTTCGTAGGCCAACAGGTTCTCATACGAAGCATATGTGACACTGCGCTGAGTATACTTTGGCCTCTTGTGCGGGTGGCCCTCGTCATCGACGTCGACGGGGCGTCGCTTGACGGCAAAGGGATGGTGCCATCCAGGCGGCCCGAACGGCGGGTGCTGGTCCCCGCCAGCAACCGGCAGAGCCATCGGACATACTCAGTGCTAAGCGCTACGTCGTGGATGAAGAAGGGTTTCCGTGCAAGACCTGAGAAGGAAAATGGGAGATGTGTGGCACAAGAAAATCAAACTTTTTAGTCTCGAACATGCGGATGAAGGGTAGGTAGGAGAGACAGCGACGGAACCGGAACACCGTCGGGTGAGAGCGGTAGCGGTCGAGCGCCATCCCATCGTCCCTTCCGGCCTGACAAAGGAATGTCGCACCCACAGGTGCCAATGGTCGACCGTCAAAAAGCGACCGGCCAGAGTTCGCCTCACTGTCCTCTCAGCCATTGGAACACATGAAGCGTCCCATCTGTTGGCCAGCGTGTTTTACCTTCAGTGGCCCTTCTTTTCAGCTCACGAGACCAATTGGAAGACGTCGGCGGCAAACAAATCCAGGCCAGGAACGGGTCTTGGGTGACCGGCGGCGACGCCTGCCCCTCCGATTGAGCGGGTGCTGGATGCTTCCACGGCCAGCGGCTGTCAGGCATCCAGCAGTCAGCGGTGTGTGCTGTTCACGGCAGTATCGACTGCATTGCGCGCTCCGCATATGCAGCATTTGCAGTAGTGCCACGAGCTGTCTTGCTTCTCCTCTTTTCTGCTAAAAGTGGTGGTTCCTGAGAGGGTTGAAGAGGCGACGAGACGTTCTGACTGGCGAGCCACCCCTAGAACGCCGCTGATATTAGTGCGTCACACGGGCCACAGAGGACACTGGCGGCAGCATGGACTGAAAAGAAAAAAGGTCCTTCTGAGCCCTGTCTCTTTGCTCATTCTCGACACAGTCAAGGGAGACGACTTGTTCTCTTCATTCGACAACCCGGCTCCGCAGAAGGACGAGGCTTTTACTGACTGAGTACGAACACCGTGCTCGCCCCGAATGCAGGTGCGGCGTGGTTTGGCGGCCATGCGGATGAGAAAAGGCGCGTTGAGGCAGCAGCCCAGCCGCTCGGCGATTGGACTGGAACACTGGAACTATCCCCAACCAACATCAATTGGCCGCCTCGCTTTTGGCGAGAGCACGCCAGCACCCCTTTTCCAGCGCACTGGGGCTGGCAATTTTCTATACGACCACGACGCACAGTTTCACCCAAACGGTCATCAGTGTGAGCACGGTATCTCAAGCATATGCACGAGCAGCTTGTCATGGCAGACAGTTTCGTCTCCTATGCTGCTGGCTAAGCATGATGCCATGGATGCAAGCAAATCTCTCATAGCTGCAAATGCCGGTGCCAGTAGATGATACCGACAATTATATACATGGTTGGTGGTCATCGACCACCTGTCAGTGATGCGTGACGCAAGCATCTCTGGCAGGTAACACGTGCCTCAATAGACGGGCAGGCATTCAAAAACAGCGGGACGGCGCCTCTGTCATGGCAGGCAGATCTTATCATCCCATGGTCAGTCGATGACAACGAGTACCCCATGGGAATCAGGATTGTTGACTTCCAAGGTTCCGCGCGAAACGGACGTCATCGGCCTGTCTCTCCAAGGCCTGTCGCATTCTCTCGCCGTACGCCCTCTCCTGGCTAGCTCTCGCTCGTTCATCCTCCTGTAGAAGTTCGACTCGCTGCTCCTCAAAGTCCTGGGCCGTGAAGCCGGGCTTCGCAGATATCCTCACCAATCCCAGCTTCTCGCCAGTCCAGAACAGCAAGTCGTTGTCATTGACACTTGCGTGTGCACCTGTTGCTCCAACGGCGGGCTCGCGGGTGGGAAGTAGCTTCCGCGCAATATCATCGGATCCAGGCATCGAGGCGAAGACCGAGTGTCCCTCAGGCACCTCGCTGTGGCCAATCTTGCAACGGCGCACCTCTGTAAAACCGTCCCTCTCGAACCACTTCAGTTCGCCAGATCCGTCGGAAACTGCAAGTCGCGTGCCGTGGTTAGCGACCGAGAGAAGCTTGGCCCGCGATGCCGTCTGGCGGTTCTTCTGTACCGAGGACTGGAGTCCTACAGCACGATCAGGGCGGATCAAGTCAGTTGGCAAGAGGCCGTAGATTTCCAGGGAACCCTTAGTATTGTACTCTCCAGCAGCAACCAACGTTCGACCACCCACGGCGTTCTTGCTCTTTTCGACCTTATCTACCGAGAGCTCACCCATGCGTCGTAGTTCGCTGCTGAAAGTCGAGAAAGGGTAGGGAAGAGACGTCATACTGCACAGACTTGCACCCGAATGGATCGAGCCTCTAATGGTAGAAAAGTTGCGTCGGTCATAATGTAATATGTTGGAGAAACGACCAGCCACGTATATGTCGTCCGACAACTGCGCTCTCTGGCCGGGGCGCTCGAGGTGCAGGATGCTTAGTGGTCCAGGTTGGCTTACTGGCAAGGGGCAATATGGGGGAAGCGGCGCGTCATTGAAGATCTGTCGCAAGCTGCGCTCCCAGAGTCTTGCTCTTAGTTCGGGAGAAGGGTCTACCCTCTCAAGCTCGTCGCTCCGAAGGGGGATTCGGCATCTGTAGTCATACAGGTGGATCCCTGGGCTTGTCCCGACAGTCAGTGGAACCCCTGGATTGGCGGCAGATAAGGCTGTGATAGACCACGGGAATGGTTCGCAGTCGACGACTGAGAGCTGCTGCAGGTCGACGGTAATCAAATCTGCACGGGCACGCGGGTCAGCCTTATATCATCGAGAGGTATGCGAAAGAGAAACGGGGTACGCACGGCTCTGGACAGCAAAAAATGCCCGGTGCTTCTCGCTGTCGACGCTCACACACTCTGTTACGCCCGAGTCTACCCGCCTGGACGGTCTGTTCCTGTCGGCATTTGGCCCATCGGCGAGCAGAATAGCAGGTTGACTCTTAGCAATAATGGCACCCCTTTTACCCTTTGTCCCATTCACATCCCACAGACACACGCTGCCATCATCCAGAGGTGAGACAGCGAGCAGTGTTTCCAGTCCACTTTCCCCGTGCGGATTGTCTGGCCGATACAGCGCGACGCCTCGGACCCCGACAAAGTCTCCCGGCTCCTGCATCCAGTTGACGGTGATGGGACCATGGCGCTGGATGTATTCATCATACCAGGAGATGCGCTCTTCAGGGAAGCAAGGGTCCCAATTGGCCATGATCCGTTTACGGTCATGCTTTCGAGAGCTTGGAGGTGTACTGGGTGGCGTCACTGGTGCAGTTTGAGAGGCCTCGACCTCATCGCTGTCGTCAATGTCTCTGATTCCGACCGCGGCAGCCTGACGTAAGAGAGAAAGGCGGTGGTGACGGTCGATGACTTCGAGAAAAGACGAGTGCTCGAAGCAATGGGAGCGCCAAAGAGTGTCATCGCGGGCAATGACACGGAAGCTGCGGGACACAAGCTGCAGGTTGATGGTGTCCAGGGGCTCAAGATCTACAGCAAGGGTCTTATTAGTTGACATGAATTTTAAAAACGGGAACCCAGCCACTTACATGAGACTATCTGGAGAATGGTTTCTCCAGGGAGGCTGGTCAATCCAAGAGGGGGCTTGGTCTGGGATCCCGCCTGGGGATCTTTCTGGAGCTGCGTCTGTAGCTCTGTCTGGGGCTGTTTCTGGAGTTCATTTGGGAGCTCTGCTTGAAGTTCTGTTGACTTAGCCGCCGCCTTGCCAGGCGTTGGGGCCTGTGTCGGTGCCATTTTCAGCGGATCAATCTTGGACCTGAACTGAGGTGAGAAAGCAGGGAATCCTCAGCGGGAGGTGTGTAACCACCTAGCCAAGCCAGGGTTCAAAAGCCACCCAAGGCTTTGAAGGTGCATTAAGAGATTGAGCATAAGTTGCTCAAAATAAGGTAGGGACGGTTCCACGGTTGGATAGGTAAGGTGGGTAGGTATCTCAGAGGGCAATCAGTTAAAAGTTTTAAGTGAGTGTTTGTTGAAATGAATGTAGGTTGGTATGAGGCGGGGCACTTTCTACCTATGGTATCATCTTCTAGAAAAGAGAGGGAATTGAAAGTGCCTCTTGTTGTGTGTTGTGTGCCTGTGGTTTTCCTTCGTTCCTTCCTGTCACACCGTGTAAGATTTCTCGATTCTCAACCGAGAGGTCCGATCGGACGGTCGGATAGCTCCTGCAACTAGAAGGTTCGAGATGCGCCCATGCCTGCAAAGAGCTTCTGGCTGTGCTTCTCTGTTCCAGTGGTCCAGTCGGAGGGCACAAAACGGACGGGAAGGGTTGCGTTCGGCTGGCAGGGGAGTGCGGGGCTGGCAACCGATAAGCGATAAGGAGTGGGATTAGGTTGGTGCTATGCCTGATTTGGGCTGGGGTACACAAAGGCGGTCAGGGGGTCGCGACCATCATGAGCCTCATTTGACGACATGCGTTGGGGGCAGAGCCGATGTGCGGCGAGACGCGTCACCCGATTGGGACGGGAAGGGTTCCGTTCCGGATGGTTTTCAATTACGGGTATGGGGAATCGATTCTTTGATTTTTGCTGCTATGGATGGGCTTGGAAGCTGGTTTAGATTTGGGAGTTGATGTTGGCTTAGTTCAATTGCGCCCGGGGGGTCTGTGGGCTGGGAGTGCCCGTCTCCTGGGCATGATTGAACCTAGAGAAACTTGATTTGTTACGATTGCTTGAGTTGAGTCACCTGGATGGTGTATTTTCTGTGATAGCAGGGCTTTTTGAGTCATGTTGCTTGAGTTCGACTATCGGATCTGGTTTTTATATCCGGACAGGGAGAACTAAACTGGACTGCTCTGCTCTTCAGATGTTATGATCTATTTCGGCTTGAGCTGTTTATCCAAGTGTGTCTTTGGCGTATCCCACGATGCCGTGCTCAATGCCGAATCTTGCAATCAGACGCAGTACCGTCAATGGGGGGGGGGGTTCATGAGCCGTCTATAAACCCTCTCTAAGCCATTACCAAGACGGATTGTTTTGAAGAAGCGGTTTGTTGTAAAATGAGCTAGAAAGCTTTCGCTTGCCAGTAACAAGCTGTGCGCGAACGGCTCATTTCGTCCGAGCTGCTCATTAATAGGAGGGTAGGCCCATAGTTCATCACACCTTCCCCTGATGTTTATTTTCCATAGAAGGAGCGTTTTACTAGATTTTACTTTTCTAAGCTGCTCAAAATCTAAGTGGTTTAAATTTAACAAACCGTCAAGCTTTCGCCCATTAATCTAAGCGTTACTTTACCGCCCACCAAACTCCCCCTGACATGGTACTGCGACAAGAGATGGCTATACAAGCACCAATAAACAAGGCCCCTTCAGGTAATTCCATGTATGATATCAAGTATCGCTGCGGCAACATTGCTGGGCCCCTATTGATTGTTTTCTTTCGTGATGGCCTCCTTATCTGAGCTTTGTGCTTTGGCTGTGACGGGCCCGGCTCTCGATGTCTAAACATGTAATAGGTGTACCAAGTCTCCTTTATCAGGTCCATGAGGGAAATGATACATTCTACGCAATCACAACTGTTAGCATCATTTCGGTGTGCGTGCTGGTTCTTTGGGGGAGGTTTGGAATACTTTCACCCACAACTTGGGGAGTGTCGGTGATCTCGCTTCAGCACCAGTCGCGAAAGTAACGCGTCTCTGGCCTCGCCAACGCGTCTGTCTGCTCAAGCTCTTCAGAACCTTTCTTCTCGTCCAATGATAGCTTTGATGAGGGTCTCTATTTCCGATAACGTGAAGATTCTGAAGGGTCGGACGAAATAATTTACCTGTCTTGAGCAAGTGGCTCAGAAAGTTCAAAGGCTGAAAATTCAGCAAAGTCCCCGATTGTCTAGAAACGCACACATTTCGTCCGATATTTCATCAAATTCGGTAAACCCAGAGTTGCCGTCGTCGGTGGCCCAAGCGCCTGTGAGGTCCTGCCTCTATATCTCAGTGTCCCACTCCTCCCACTCTTCCTCTCTTCTTCTTCTTTTTCTTCCTCAGGATCGCGCCTCACAGACTCTCGCCTATCGTCGCCGTCGCCACTGCTTCCACGCTGCCGTGTTCCTGTAAGTGAATATATCTTCGGTTAATTATATTATCACATCATCACCAGTCTCCTCCTGTTGTTCTGTCAACACCAGCTTTTGTTCTGCCAACTCTCGAGCTTCAAAGCTAGATCGCGGGGTACCGACCGGTGAGCAGCCGATCGGCTTCAGCTCCAGTCTTTTCAAGCTACCCAGCCCTCCCTCAATAGCATTAGACCACATTCCCCTCGCTTCGTATCCTCTCTTGAACACCAGAAACACACCTATCGCTTTGTTTCACTGCTGTAGCAGAAAGTCAAGCAGATTCCGTGGCTTGAAGTCCTCCAGACCAGCAGAAACAGCGGTCTAGGGATGGGGCAGTCCACCGAGTCCCCAAGCACCGATTCCTTTCCCTGGTTTTGTTTTCACTTCGGTCTTTCCTTTCCCTTTCACCAGACAAGTGCTTTTTCCGTCTTCCATTCGCACCCAACCTCTCTCTTCACCCCAGAACACCACGAGAACCAGCTTCTTTTCTCACCACAATCACACCAGACTCAGTTGATATCGATTCTTGTCCGCGCGACCAGTCCTTTGATCCCGTCAGTCAAGTCTGTTTCCCCGCTGGTGATCCCATTCCCCTTTGCCTTTGACTTTCCGGGATTTCATGGCTCCTGGAGGTTCCCTGTCTTGAAGAAAATACTGACAAGCTTGAAAAAATAAGACCACCAGCTTAGGAAACGAGTCGAGAGCGAACCTTGCGCCAAAAGTGAGTTGATCTCCTAGAACATTTTTTTCGAATGTCACCATTTTCCCTTCTTCACATTCGGCTTCAATCTTCCTAATTTTCCGACTGCTGAGAGCCTGTCGGGCTCGCCTCCTCCCTTTGCGACTGTGCCCTGGACTGAGCAAACTCTCGGCTGTCAGTCCCATCGAAGTCGTCTCTCATGATTCGCTCACAAGCCATCGCTGACAATCTTGGTTTTAGAAGCAGGAATGAACCATCATGCTTTGCCGGAGGGCGGCCCGGAACAGCCGCCCATCCCGTTGACCACCGCGCCCTCTGCTGTCCCGGGTGCAAACCCCCTCCCTCACGGCGTTCACCACACCAGTGGTGTCGCCGCGCCCGCTCCCTCCCACTCCTCCACAGAGGAGTCCGACCCGTTTGACCTGGAGAGGTACAGACAGGTCGATGAACGAGAGGTGTCTCAGGCACTGATCAACATGGCCGGCCCCTCGTCGGCGGTTCTCGGTCCTTCCGGTGTGGTTGCCCCCGATGGCACCCCGGTCGGAGGACCTCCCCCGTCCAGGACGTCGGACATGTCTGTTCTTCTGGGGCACGTCAACCGCGCCCTGGAATCTCACCGCAACGCTTCGGGGGGAGAGGTCGGCGACGGCTTCTCCCCAAACAACACCATCGGAGCCAACGACGTCGGCGTCGGTGGGTTCGAACCCCATGTCGCAGGCCGTGGCTCCGAGGAGGTTGAGGGCGAGGGAGAGACGATGGAATGGGAGACGTTCCGGTACTCGGCCGGTAGTGTGGAAGGTGCCCCAATCGGTGGCAATGCTGAGTACCTCGGGCTCGGCAATGTCACTGAGGATGGCATCGCCGATATGTCGGACTCGGAGTTCTTCCACCAAGGAACTTCGTCTTCCCTGGAAGTGCAAGTGGGCAGCTCCAGGACCCTGCAGCAGCACATGCCGCAGGGTGGCACTCGAAACACGCTGCTGGACGGCGAGAACCGGCCCGTCTTCCTGCCACAGCAGAGGGAGCACAGGGTCAACGGGTATAGACCCAACGAAGCCGCCAGGGGCTTCACGCCGACCACCGCCGCCGCCACGACCACGACCACCGTCGCCACCACCACCACCACCGGCGCGACCTATGGCGCGGGTAGCAGCATGGCGTCCTCGTCGGTGCGCCCGCCGCAGCGCACCTACCAGCGCTTCAGCGGCACCCTCGCCGACATCACCAACCGCGTCCGCCCCGGCCGATCCACCCTCGGTATGACGCGCCTGCCGTCGGAGGACCAGTTCCTCTGGCCTCCCCCCTCGGACGACTCGATTGAGCGCATCCGCTCCCGCGCCGCCCTCCGCCGCCACCGCACCACGCTGCCGCCCGGCATCCTCCTCGGCGACGCCGCCAACGCCAACAATGCGGCCTTCGTGGCTTAGGCAACCACGAGGCGCAACCAATTTCTGGCGGTTGTTTACGGCCTGGCCTTCTGCTTCCCCTTTGTGGCTCTTCTCGCCTGGGCGGGATATCTTGACAGCGCGCTGGGCTGGCGCACGCATCGCCACGACAACGGCATGCATCGCGTGGAGCGGGTGAGGGCTGCGGTCGTTGGTGTGGTGGGTGTTCTGGTCTGGTCTCTAGCGTTGACGAGCCTCGGCATCGCGTCGTTACGGGAGAACCAGGGCCGTTAGGCATCGAGAAAGGCCTTGTCTGGGCAAGGGAAGGCATCCGAGGATGCGGGGGAGGGGTTTGGGAGGGGTGGAAAGGCATCAACTGAATGCAGGGAGGCGTTTTGGCCATACTTCAAGGCGTCTTCGAGAACCAACGGGGCATAAATTGCCATAGAGAAAGGCATAAAATGCCTAGGATGATGTGTTTTGAACTTTTTAGAAGGCCTTTGTGCCTGCCCCCAGGGCTTCGTTACTTTTTTTTTTGTCGGCATAATTGTAATCTGTTTGTTGTGTGCTGATACATTTGGGGCCTCTTCTGGTGCTGTGACTGCCTTGAGTATTGTGTGGATGCCTTGGCTTGCAGCCTTGAGGCGTGCTGTGAACACCTGGATGGGACTGTAAACGGCTGTGAACTTTATGATGTAGGGTGATCTATTTAATTACCTTTGAAACTGTCGTGAGTGCCGTGGGCTGTCTCGCTGAGACGAATCTTGTAGTCACCAAGGGAAAGAGGGGTTCGAATGGAGAAGGGCAATTTATTAAAATAAAAAAAAACGGAAAGAGGTAGATTTCCCTTTGCTTCCCGGAGTGAGACAGTGATTCCGATGGGAGCGGGCTTGCTGAGACAGGCAGCGAGGCAGGGGTACAAAAAAGGACTTCAGCATGAAGAAAATGGAAACTTTAGGCGTTGGCAAGGAACTTGATCCAAAAGCACCGGACGCCCCGTAGTTTGCCATCTATTATCTGTTTCTGAGAGTTCAGGTAAGTACACTCCCCGGGGGCGCCTTCCCGAAGTTTGGTTTGTGTCACCAAAGTTTTGTTGATGTGCCGCCCCTGAGTATCTGCGAATCTTGTCCGTCAACGTCGCCCGCGATTATTGTGGCTATCACCTTGGTGTCTGAGCACATATGGATCGTGATTAGGCGAGCTACAATCTCGAAGGCTTCTTGCTCGGTATAGGGGGCTCGAACTTAACTGAAGACTGCACGTTGGAAACGTGACATTCAGTTCAGGAAGATGGGATCAGCGAAACTCGTCCAACACAGCCAACCCCAAGCCGAACCGTCCACAGACCCCGAAAGGCTGATGAAGCAGCTGCCATTCTCCACCATCTCAACCCCCAAGACCTCAAACCCCAACCCCATCCGCAACCCACCTCCTCTTGACTCGAACACCACCGCCAACCCACCCTCGAGCCAGGACTACCCTCTCTATACCAACAGCAACAGGTGAAACGGCCGAGCGGTCTAAGGTAGCTACGTTAAGGATATTCCTTAATAACATCATCTTCATCATCCTCGATGGTGGAGACCAATTCCGTAGTCCGAAAGGGCGTGGGTTCGAATCCCACTTTCATCATCGCATCTCTCTGCAGCACAGCAGCTTTACTTTTTGGATCTCTTTCAGGATTCCCTGATACCGGGGAAGTGCCAATCATTCTTGGTGCAGTCAGAGTCGCGCGGAGGAAAGTAAACAATGCCCCCGAGTTACCCCTGAATGCAACCTCAGCTGGCAGAACAGCCGAGGAAATGAGTTGGTCATTGCAAAAAGATATTTACACAAGATTTTTCTTTTACTTTTTTCCGAAGTTCAATGATACATACTGGGCAATTCCAAACCTTTCTTTTCCTGCCGAATAGCACCGCTTCACAACTCTAAGTAGGTTCTTTGTTTTGCAGGTCGAACAAAAAGACCAAGCGCATCACTTTTCCTCCTCTTTCTTTCCGAAAACAATATCCCTCAGTTTAATCCTCTCCCCACTTTCTTCACACATGCCCCTAAAGATCCCCGTCTCCTTCTCCCAAAGCTCTCGTGGCGTCCCATACTCGGCCACCTGGCCATCACTCAGAACCAGAATGCGATCGAAATCAGCAATCGTGCTCAAGCGATGCGCAATAACGATAAGAGTTGAGTCGGTGAACTCCTCGCGGATACTCCGCTGAATTAGACCGTCTGTATGCATGTCGACGGCCGATGTCGCCTCATCCAGCACCATCACTCGCGGACGACTCACAATAGCCCGCGCCAGGCAGAGAAGTTGCCGCTGACCCTGGGATAGATTGAGGCCACCCTCGGAGATGGTTGAATTAAGGTTGTTGAAGATGTTGGTGTTCTTGGGGCTGAAAATGGCCGATGACGAAGATCCGCCAGTCGGCGTGGCGGCGCCCGATGTCGCTGTCGAGTCGGTGAGCAGATGCACCCGATCCAAGGCCTCGCGGAGCTCTGCGTCGGTATGATCATCGAATGGGTCGAGATTCCTCCGAACGGTACCAGAGAATAGGACCGGATCCTGTACAGGGTTAGTTATTTGTGAAAATTTGACACACACGGTGCGCGGCTTACTTGTGGAATTATAGCCAACCGCGAGCGGAGATCGTGCAAGTTAATCTTCGAGATATCCTGACCATCGATATGGATACTTCCTGAGCGAGCCTCCAAGAATCGGAACAGGGCGAGAGTCAGGGACGACTTTCCGGCACCAGTACGGCCAACGACGCCAACTCTCTCGTTCTAAGCGAAACGTCAGTTGATATTTCCATTTTTCTCAATGCTTAACGTCCCAGGGCCATGTCAAGACCCCAAGGACAGCAGAGAAGGAACAAAACGGGGAGGAAACCGCTAGATTTGGGCACTCACGCTGTTCACACTAAAGCTAATGCCCTTCAGCACGGGCGGAAGATCGGATACGTATCCGACTACAAGGTCCTCGACTTCAATGCGGCCCTGGGTGGGCCATGCAGCTGGCGGCTTCTTACCATCAAGAGGCTCGGTAGGGAGCTCGGTGTACTGTGAAACTAATATTAGCCTCGCTGATACGCTCCAAACATATCACTTCAAAGAGCACCACTCACCTCGATAATGCGTTCCGCAGCGTTCATGTTCAGTTCAATGTTCGCGTAGAGTCGTACAGTCCACATAATGGCGGAGGAGAACTCAAGAGCAAACGCCAACGCAAAGCCTGCCAACGCAGAGTCGATCCCCGGCGTGAGCAGGATGAGAACTGACACCACGATAGCAAAAAATGATCCGACAACAGCCATTCGCCAGCCCATCCATCTATTGAACAGCCACAAGTGCCAAAACATAATCGAGTAGTTATCGAGCTTCTGGTACATGCGCTGAATGTAAACTTCTGCTTTGTTGAAGCCGCGGATGGTCGCAACTCCGGCAAGCGCAGAGCCGAACTGTTCAAAGACCGGGGACTTTGCGGTACTCTCTAGTCGCTTCACGGGACGAGCTCCGTCGAGATACACAAGTGCGTAGTAGAAGCTAATGGCCAACAACACAGCGGAGAGAAGAACGGTGTACGGTGTAACAAAGAGGCCCGCAATGTTGACAGCGATAAGACTGAGTAGCGAGCCCGCACCGAAGCTTAGCGAGTTTGCAAGTTGCGAATCAATGATGTTGAAATCAGCAGTGTACCGGTTGAGGATCCGACCGACTGGAACGGTGTCGAGCCAACGAATAGGCATGCGGAGAATGGTAAAGTTCAGCTTCGCAAAAAGTCGACGACTGGCGCGAATGGAACCGAAATAGACGTATAGGTACTTTAGGGTGCCAACAAGTGAAGACACGACAGATAGGAGAACGTATATTCCGAGATAAAACACCAGGTTGTTGTCGACCTGGACGGACGGAGCGGCCATCGTATGGATTGAAGTTTGTTGGACGCTCGTGGCGTATGCAAGCCCGTGTTCCCTTGAAACATTGAAGACCTGAGTATGGAGAGCCTGGTCCTGAGAGTTCCCGGTCCAGATCTTGAGCCACCATGATCGCCCTGTTTTCAGTCAGAACGACGCCACACACAAGATTGAAGACTAGAATGTTGACTTACCAAAGTTAAAGCCCTGAACGAAGGTGAAGAGGAAAACAGCAAAACCCCAATAGAGCCACCCGCCGCTATCATGCAAGTACGTAAGATAGACGCGCTTATGAACTGCGCCCTGTTCACGGGACTCCTCCTCGACGAACTTCCGTGCAGTGGATTTGGAAGGGACCCTTTTCAGGGGCGAGCCATCGGTGTTTACCTGGGCACTTTCCCCATCCGTATCGGAATTGACTGCCGTGTCCATGCCATCAATTTCAATTTCCTCAGACGATGGCTCCTTGCTCTTGATTCGTTCCAGTGTCCCTTCTTCCCGAAGCTCCGACAGGAGCCCAGAGCTCAAGACGCCGCCATCACCAAGTTCGACGAGGTACTTTGTCTTCGGCTCACAGAGTCCGACGTGGTGTGTGACCAAGATTCTCGTTCGCCCAGCGGCCAGTTCCCCGTTCAGACACTTGTCGAAAATATGTCGCCCAACGTGGGCGTCGACGGCACTGAAGATGTCGTCTAGAACAAGGATCCCGGCGCGTGAGTATACGGCTCTTGCAAGTGTCACCCGCCACTTTTGGCCACCGCTCAGGTTGATACCGTTCGCTCCAATCTCAGTGTTCTCGCCATCCGTAAGCATCTCCAGGTCCTTGGTCAGAGCGCAAACCTCAACCGTCTTCCTGTAGCGTTCCTCGTCGTATGGCAACCCAAAAGTGATGTTGTCTTTGATACTCGCGTTCTCGATCCAGGGAATCTGCGCCACGTACGCAATCGCTTTGGGGATGATCCAGTTATCCTTGTTTGCTTTGTGGTCATGTCGATCAGATAATGGCGGGGATATTGGCACGTACAAAGTGCCGCCGAGCATGTCAACCTCTCCCAGAATAGCAGCCAACATGAGCGTCTTTCCTGTCCCTGTCTTTCCAGATATCACAGACAACTCTCCCTCTGGAAAGGTAACGTTGATGTTGCGGAGTACAAACTTATCCTCCTCGGCAACCCCCTCATCGGCAGGCCATGCAATTGATACATTATCAAACGAGATCTCGTCAGAGTCCTTTGAGATAGGCGTAACTTCGGGCGAGTTGAGATAACCCTCGATTCGATTGATCGAAATCCAACAGTCCAGCAAATCAGTGGTCAGCTCAGGGACCACGGAAAGGGTAACTTCGAGGGCCTTGAAAACACCGAGTGAGACAAAGGCCACCGATGGCAGCAACACGCCGTTCATCCATGCGTAGACAGCAAGGGAGATGGCCGAAAGTAATATCGGGCTTGTGACCCAGCATGCAATGAGCATAGTATCGCGCCGGTATACGTCCCAAATTGCGGTGAGTTCGCGTTCTCGAACACTCCCGATCTTTTTCTCCCACTCAGGCTCGAGCGCAGAAAACTTGATTTGACGGATGCCCTGTAAAGCCTCGGTAACAACTTCCATCTTTTCGTCCCTGACCTTCATAAGACGATCCTGAGCGGCCGAGTACAGCTTGCTGAAGTGGATGTTGATGGGCATGATTGCGAGCATCGCTGAGAAGCCAGCCAGAAGTGCTTTCCACCCCAGAAGGCTGACCAGGAAGGACAACGACACAGCCAGCTTGAACACGCTGCCAGGAAACAAGCTCTGATAGGCGACGAAATCTCCAACTCGTTTCGCATCAACACCGATCAGATTGACGGTGCTCTGCTTGCTCTTCTTCACATGAGTCTCGTCGTCTTCTTCCACAGCGGGCTTGGGCGTGGCAGCAGTTGGCGTCTCTACGGCTGGTCCATCATTCTCGGGCTTGGTCTTCGCCTTCTCAGACCCTTTCACATCCTTCCGTCTCATAGCCTTCTCAAAGATGAGTGCCGAAAGCTGAGCCCGGACGGGAATGGTGAGTTCTGCCCATGAAAGCCAGAATATGTAAGATTCGATCCAGGCTTGAGAGATAATGGCGACAAATAGCCATACAACCCAGATCCACACATCAAGCCCATTTCGGCTACCGGGCTCGCGAGTTTCGAGGATTCTCAACAGCTGGAGAATGACCCACTGGGGAGCGAAATTTAGAACGGACGAGCAGAGCGTGAGACCCCATTGCAGTACAAAGGCCGATTTATGGGCCAAGATAACTGAAATCCAGAGCCGATGCTTGTAGTTGCGGCGCTTCCAATCGGCAGACACTTCGGCAGCTCGTGTGAAATGATCGAGTCGGCCTAAGTCGGCCAAGTCCAAATTCTTTTTCTTAGAAGCAGCCGTGAGAATGTTCGATGGCCAGCTAAAGTTGAATCGCCTGAAGGCGGACACGGTGTACATGCGATCGATCATCTTGCCATCCGTATTGAATACGTCCGGCCGCCTGGGTAGTGACAATCCGGCGATTGCGAGACATAATGTCAAGGTAAGCTCAGTCGCCCAAAGAGCCGCCAGCAGAGGATCCTCCTCAAGCATGGTCGTTGCGTGCTTAGTGCCCTGGGTAAGGACGATGCCACCGAGAACGATAGAGGAGAAAAAGGTGTAGATACCGAGGTCGTAGGCTTGCACAGAATTCCTACTCGAAGCTATCGCTACCGCTTGGAATAGTAATGCGCCCTATCAATGGGGTTAGAAACCACTTCTGTACCAAGCAGGGTTGAATGAGGCCATCCAGGACTTACCCATGCCGCCACAATCAGCACCAAGCTCTCCGGCGTGATGGCCGGGTCGTGGAGGGTCAACAACAGGAGGGCGATCGAGATTGGGAGCCCAGTGGCCGCAAAGAGCAGTATGAGAGCCTTCGGCACCTTGGCCGAGAAGGCCCCCATCGACTCGGGCGTAGCCTTGCCGTCTTCATCTTCGTAGATGTCCTGCTTCGCATCTGGTCTCACCAGCCGTGTCGTGAACTTAGACACAGCAGGGAGGGAGAAAATCCCAATGGTTGCAACGCCCGTTCCGAACAGTGCTAGCAAGGAATCATAGGACATCTTGGTCCGATTCGCTTGGTAGGCCGTCTTTTTGTCTATATTTTGCTCGAGCTCGTGCAATGGAGGATGAACTGAAAGAGCGAGGAAAGAAAACACAAGTCCCCTTTCAGTCCAAGGCCCAATTACTCTCGCGGCTCGACAGCCTCGAAGAAACAGTCCACCGAGCTCGCACCCAAAAGCGTCGATCCGAAATGTTCGTGGCAATACTAAGCACCTGTCGAAAACTGGGATTCCGCGAGAGGATTACTAGACCTCGTGCTCAAGCGTCTGGCAAACAGACCGCACATGGGGGAGGTGATGCAATAGATATGTGGAAGGAACGGTCTGCCTGGGAGGAGAAAAGACAGGAAATAAGGCAGAGAGCGGGAAGCTACGATGCGTCACCTTGGAGAAAGTGCGAGTGAAGGTGTGAGGCCGGCTTTTTTTCTTACGCTCATCAACTGCATCTGCACGTTCGATCCTAACAATATGCAAGGCGAAGAGGCTGGGATTGAGACTTCGTCGTCTGATCATGGATTGTTAAGTTCCCCACCCTTAATCTGAGTGCGCTAACATTATTGCTGCGTCGACTGCATCTGTGTCTGCCGCTGCTGGGAGCGAGGCTTTGACTCATGCGGTGAAGAAGGGTGGTGGACAACACTGCACGTACAGTATGAATTCTAGAGTACGTACCCGGCTCTGCTCCAGGCAAAAAAATAAGTATGGTGGCATTGGCGAATCGTAGCGGTCCAAATCCCGACAAAACGACCACCGTGCATTAGCTGGCTGCCAGTGAGCTTTCGCGGCAGTCGGCCCATACCGGCTCGCGTGAGATCACTTGCCTCCCCACGTTTAGATCCTATCCGCGGTGCACACCTGAATGGTAGTGAGATGGTATGTTGTGCAGGTTTCACGAGGAAGAGACGTGCGTAGGATGGTTGGCTAGCCTGCGGCAAAGCCGTGAAGCCGAGATGCTGGGAACACCCCCGAGATGCGAGCCAGCATCCAGTGTCTGCCCGCGAGACCGCCCGTGGAGAGGATCCCGAGCGGTGTGCCTCATCGGGAATCAAGGGACGAGAGGAGCAAGGGCTTTGCGCTGGGGCCGGGGCAACTAGCGGCGGAGAGGCTCGGCTTGGCCATTATCGGGACCGGAACGGAACCAGCACCCGCCCGTGCGCCCTGATCCTCCAGCTGAGGCAGGACAGCTCGCATTTCTGACCTGACAAGCTCCGAGTCCGCAGTCAACTCTCTGGCTGCAGGAACACCAGTGAGTCAAACTGTCTCGGGGTGGTGCTGTGTGTCTAACCAAATGATACTCTCCACGCCTTGCTTGGCCTACAAATGAGCTGCTCTTCGCCCGTTGCTCTGCCTCTAGCGCAACCACCACCTTCTCCATCAAGAGACAATGACTAACCTTATTCGTTAGGCTGGGGCGATACCGCCACTGCACTGGATTGTTGTGTGTAAGTGATAAGCTCGGAATTGGGAATGTAACGCCATTGTATATGGACTGCTTCAAGCCGCAGGACGGTACGCTCTCCACGGAAAGGATTTATGCCGAGTCAGAAGTCTATCCCCATTTTGCATTCTTGCCGTCTTCCCGCCGGCAGTGATGACGATTTCGGTCGGCAAGGCCACGCGAGAAAGTGCCTCTAACACACCAAAGAGCCATGACTGTCCATGTTGCACCGAAACTGGCCTCACCGATTTAGTGAGCCGCTATCTTGCGGCAAAGAGTCATCAAGCTGACCGACAGATGAAAGATCGAGGTCGATGTGATAATAAGATGCCGATGTTGGGGAAGCTGTGTCACGGGACGCGAAGAGCTTTGCCGTCGCTACGACAGGGCTGCTTGTGGGTCAAGGCTCGAGCGAATAGATCCGTCGAGGAGAACGTGGTGACCCCGGGATATCAAGCCAAGTGCTGTTTCTGTTGACACCGCACCAGTGGTTGCAGATGCATTGTCAGCCAAGTGGTCTCGCTTGAGCCTGCTGTACTCTAGTGTTCCAGGTTCCGGGCAGTTGAACGCGGCCTGCGAAATCGGGTCCTCGCCCCCGTGCGGCCCCCCACCCAGCGGCCAGCACGCGCTGGGCAGTTGCTGTGACGGACACGCCTCTGCTGTCCTGTACCTCATTGGAGCGAAGTGCTGACTATATGTGGTTCTTCTGGAATCGTGGAAGTGATCGGCAAATCCTTACCCCTCACCTTGTCAGAGATTCAGAAATATGGCTGCTAGAGTAGAAAGATCGTGACGGAGATCCGTCGGTCATTGTTGCGTACGAGGCACCACATGCCCCCTGACGGCTGTCTATGATTTTCTTGACCAACTTCAGAGGATGGGCCGCTGCCCAGGGTCTATGATCTGGTGCAAGCTGGTCTCGCTGGTTCCCCCTGCTGGTAGATCAAGATATATCGCGGCGTGGGATGGGATGAAGAGCGTTGATTAGGCGATTCCTGGTTGGAAAGTTTCTCCCAGAATCTCCCCTGGTTTTGAAAGCTTTTACAGCGGGGGCGGCAGACCTGAGACTTGCGATGTGCCTCAGGTCCTTGTCTACCGTTGAATTGGTGATCCGTGGTGTGCTTGGCCCTGTGCGATGAAAGACGGATGGGTCCCTGCCCAGGGTCGGGGAAACACTGCCGTCCCGTGATTGGATGGCTAGCAACGCCAAACGCGACATCAACAGCACATTATGTGGAGCACTAAGCATCAGCTCAGAACCTCCAACGAATTTCACTTCTCTCTCTAATCTGTACGGAGCGACGCAGGTGCCGCACCAGACTCACTAGATCACAACGCCTCGAGCCAATTCTATCGTCTAAACCGGCTGTTTTGCACCGTGCGGAGGAAACACCAAGCTTCGATCGTAACTTGAGCACTTTCCAGCCTCGAACTCTCCCACTGCAGGCGCAGGAGCTTGACCAGGCAGGCCACCAAGGAAGCGCATGGACTCGCATTGCTCGAGCTTCCACAACCTGATCTCCTGCCACCACTTGCATTATACTGGTGCCCATAGGACCGATCGATTTCGATATCAATTGATTCGCTCAGCAACCCTCGAGCTGACTTTTCCATCGATTTTGGCGCCCGTTGATCTCACTCCCGATTCGCGCTGACGACAGTCCTGACAAAGCCGCCAGCAACCACTCCAGTCCCCCCAAGCGCATCAAACTGCCCGAACTCGGTATCAACTTCGATGATAACCGCCATACAGCTGAACTGAGGTCACAATGAAGGCCACACCGCTTATCATCAACTGGCACACCGAAAATAACCCGTACCCGATTTACTCGGCCCACTTCGAACCCCACGGCAAAGGCCGGCTGGCAACCGGTGCCGGTGACAACAATGTTCGGGTACGTTGCGGATAGCGTTTAGAGTTTGCGACCTCATCATACTAATGTACAACAGCTGTGGATGGTAGAGGAGGATGGCGAAGACCGGAGGGTTGAATACCTAGCGACGCTCGCAAAGCATACACAGGCCGTAAATGTTGTTCGTTGGGCTCCCAAAGGTAGGCACGGCTTCTTACCCCAAGTCTCCGTATGAAATACTGACTCTACCTCAGGCGAGCTCCTTGCATCTGCCGGTGATGATGGAAATGTCATATTGTGGGTTCCCTCCGACAACCACCACGTCGCCTTTGGCTCCGAGGGCCTGGAAGACAAGGAGACATGGCGTACGAAGCACATGTGCCGGTCACTGGGGACCGAAATCTATGACCTAGCTTGGTCGCCGGATGCCTCATTTTTCATCATTGGGAGTATGGATAATATTGCGCGGATATATAACGCTGGCACGGGTAAGTGCTTCTGGACTGTGCCAAAAAATGAGACCCTCAGTTGACAATCGATTCAGGGAGTCTGGTAAGACAGATCGCCGAGCACAGCCACTACGTCCAGGGTGTAGCTTGGGATCCATTGAACGAGTACATCGCGACACAGTCCTCGGATCGCTCAGTTCACGTCTACTCCCTCAGGACAAAAGATGGGCAGTACACCCTCAGTAGTCACAATGATGCACCTCCCAAGATCGCCAGTCACATCAAGGCAGACCTGCCTCCACGGCGGATTTCTTCTCACAGCCCAGCGCCGCCTGAGCTAGGGTATCGTTCGGCTTTGGCTTCCATCGACGCGGTGCCCAGCGTTGTAATGGGCTCGCCAGCACCATCAGCGCCAGGAACCCCCACGTCGATCGCGCTGCCCATGAATCCGCCAAGCGTCATGAGCCATAGTCGCAGGTCGTCTTTCTCGTCGAGACGTTCTGTCTCACCCGCGCCATCAATGCCTCTTCCGGCCGTCATGGCTATGGAAGCCTCTCCAAAACCGCATCCAATGAGCAGCAGTTTCGGTGTGAAGGGCTCTGCCCTCTATGCAAACGAGACCCTGACTTCTTTCTTCCGGAGGCTAACCTTTACGCCTGATGGAAGTCTCCTTCTTACCCCTGCGGGTCAATACCAAACCCAGCACCAGACGGAGGGCGGGAAGCCCACCCACGAGATTGTCAATACTGTCTACATCTACACAAGGGGCGGTATCAACAAACCACCTATTGCACATCTGCCGGGCCATAAAAAGCCGTCAGTTGCTGTGAGGTGTTCCCCTGTTGTGTACACGCTGAGGCAAAGCCCGCCGATTACCAAGCATATTACCATCGACACATCATCTTCTGAAGAGCCAATACCGTCTCTTCCGGAGCCTTTGTCTAAACCCTCACCAGGACCGTCGGTTATGGAACCGCCGCCCCCACCGCCTACTTCCTTTGAGGGTGCAACCTCTGCTCCGAAAAGTTTGAGCCTGGAAACCGGAGTCCAGGCACCGGGCCCCAAGGCGGTGTTTTCCTTACCCTACCGTATGGTCTATGCTGTTGCGACCCAAGACTCAGTTCTACTATACGACACGCAGCAACACACCCCGATTTGCATAGTGAGCAATTTGCATTGCGCAACGTTTACCGATTTGACATGGTGAGTCTGACGTCGTATATGGTTTCGCTTATGTGGCTAATTTTGCAACAGGACAAGCGATGGCTTAACATTGCTGATTTCCTCGTCGGACGGGTTTTGCTCGACGCTTTCCTTCTTACCAGGCGAGCTAGGGGAAATCTATAAAGGTGAACTTGGGCCACCAAGACCAAATGCTGGAACGGCCGTATCTTCGGCTCAGAACACCCCAGTTCCCACACCTACGTCGGTGTTTGCACCACCATCACCGTTTCCAAACGGGAGTCATCACCGGCATCGGGACTCAGCGAGCTCTCTCACTGCTCCCTCCCCACCAGCGGCTGCGTCTTTTGTCAATGCGCGACCGTCCTCACCAACACGATCCAACTCGACCTCTTCTATCATCACACAATCGTCGTCGGCACCAACAGGGGTTATCAGCAACCCCACGTTGATATCGGGCCAGGTTCCTAGTCTTACAGCGGCAAACTCGGGTCAAGTGACGGGCGTCCCGATCACGACACCGCCCGAGACACCTCGCGGTTCGACAACAGTGTCGACAAACCTTAAGAGGGACACGAGTGAGGCGGAATCCGAGGACCCTTCCGGCGGCCAGCCGAAGCGTAGACGGATTGCCCCAACGTTGGTCAGCAGTGGGACTCAGTCGGCAAATGGCAGCAGTAAGGAGGAGTCAAAGGCGTAATTCATTATGATTCGAAAGGTGCACCGCAAACAGAATCAGCAATTTGGGAATGGTGTTTGGTTGAAAGGGACCAGAAAACGCGGTGAGGCTGGTCTAAATCGGTCATTTATTTTCGGTTTTCATCGGAGGTCTCATCTTCATTTGGCGGCGCTAGCATGGATGGCGAGCGTCTTGGGAAATATCTGGACCATGGCGCTGGACCGGTATGATTGATTTGCGAGGCTTCGCTTTCTACGCACAGGTGTTCCACACCAGCTAGCTGTATTCGCTTGTTGTTCTAAATGTCAGAATACTGTATTTGAGAAGGAGGTAGGTAATGAATGTCTGACCTCAAAGGCGGGGCCGGATACCGTCAGCCGACTCTCGGAGTTGGTGTCGTGGTACCTAAACGGCTGAGACGTTGGACTCGAGATCTACATGGATGCATGACAAATTTTGATCCCCAGATATGGATTAGCAACCCTCTGAACTATCGAGTTAGCCCACTAATTTTCTGCTGACCTCGGATTGTCAACGTCAACTCATAGCCTCATAGGCAGGCATGGTGGAGTACCCCGGATTGCCCCTGACGAAGACAAAACCCGCTTGAGCGGGACTCCGGCTGTCAGCGGCTTATGTTTACTTGGGACCGGGAGGAATGGAGAACCTCACCGCTATACACCGGACTGCAAGTCCTATGCAGATCACCGACGCATGCGGGGAAGTTGGGGGTCGGTTGATTCTGATTCCTACAAATGAAAAACTCACCAGCACCACCAAGGCACTGGGTTGGTGACATACCACCTTAGCTCTCCGCTCCGGACTTACACCGGGCATTGAACTCGAACAAAGCGAGCCATCCGGCTGCAAGTTCCAACGGACATGCGATCAATCCAAGCTGGAAAATAACCAACAGCCGCACCACCATCGCCAGCAAAGATGGGGTTCTTCCTGCTGGATTACGTCCAGCACCGGCGTGACTGGTGAGTCGTCGCAGCAGTGTTTTATCATCGGCATCGTGATCGCGCCGCTAACCGCAAGATCTAGCCGGGCCAAGCAGACGGAGCGGGCCTCCCGCATCTCGTCCCTACCATAGCCTACCACGCCCCGGTCTCGCCATCGGACCAAGCGATCCTTTCGCAACCCATCGCGGACCTCGTCGCCTCGGTGCACGCCGGCACCACCACCCCGCTCTCCATGCTTCGCACTTACGGCAAGGTCGCCGTCAAGGCCCACGCCAAGACCAACTGTCTCACCGAGGTGATGCTCGCATCCGCCGAGGACTGGCTCGCCGACCCCCACTCCCAAATCAACCTGCAAGGCCCCCTCGCTGGCATCCCCGTGAGCCTCAAGGACACCATCGTCGTCGGCGGCTACGACACCACCGTCGGCTTCTCCTCCTTCGTCGGCAACAAGCTCCTCTCCCCCACCAACACCGATGGGCCGCTCGTCCGCCTCCTCAAAGACGCCGGCGCAGTCCCCTACGTCAAGACAAACCTCCCTATCACCCTCCTTAGCTTCGAGAGCACTAACGACGTCTGGGGCCGCTGCACAAACCCCCATAACTCCGCGTATTCCCCGGGCGGCTCCACTGGCGGTGAATCCGCCCTGCTCGCCTTTGGCGGAAGCCGCATTGGTATCGGCAGCGATGTCGCGGGCAGCGTGCGCGTCCCGGCGCACTTCTCGGGGTGCTACAGCCTGCGGTGCTCGACTGGGCGGTGGCCCAAGGCCGGGATCTGCACCAGCATGCCTGGCCAGGAGGGCGTGCCGAGCGTGTACTCGCCTATGGCGCGCACGCTGGACGACCTGACGTACTTTACGAGGGCGGTCGTGGGGATGGAGCCCTGGAAGTACGATCACTCGGTGCATCCGCTCCCGTGGCGGGGGGAGGTGGAGAAGGAGTTTGGTAGCGAGGGGAAGAAGCTACGGGTTGGGATCCTGAGGACTGATGGGGTTGTCACTCCTAGCCCGGCGTGTGTGCGCGCGCTGGCAATGGCGGAGGAGGCGCTGCGGAGGGAGGGCCATGAGATTGTCGAGATTACACCCCCGGATATGTATGAGGCGCTGCGGCTCGCGTCGCTGCTGTTGAATGCGGATGGGTGTAATATGTTTGAGTCGTTTCGCCGCGCAGGGGAGTGGAACGATACCGGAGCGGCGCAGATGCGGCGCCTGGCGGGACTGCCTGGTCCATTGCGGTATTTGTATTACCTGTGGGTCAAGTATGTGAAGAGGGACGCGGTTTGGGCCGGCTTGGTGAAGAGCTGGAGGCTGCAATCGGCGTGGGAGAATTGGCATCTCGTCAAGGAGAGGGAGGCGTATCGCGCGAAGTGGTTCCAGTGGTGGAATGAGGAGCGGTTGGATGTCATTCTGGCGCCGCCCAATGCGACGCCCGCGGTCCCGCATGATGGGATGCGTGATGCGGTGAGCAGCTGCGGGTATACATTTCTGTTCAACTTGGTAAGTCCTCTTTGCGGATATCTTGTGTTTGTGGATGTTTTGCTGATGGTGGCGGTGTTCCAGCTGGACTACACGGCTGGTGTACTTCCTATTACCCACGTCGACAAGGCGCTGGACAAGCTGCCCGCGGGTTTCAATCTCAAGAAGCTGAATGGCGTGGCGCGAGGTGCGTACAAGCACTACGATGCGGAGCGCATGCACGGGCTTCCTGTTGGCATCCAGGTTGTTGGTCGCCGGCTGGAGGAGGAGAAGGTCCTAGGCGTTATGAAGATGGTTGAGGACGCTCTGGGTGAGGAGAAATATGAGCTGCTGGATGGGAGTGCGCTGGATTGGGAGCCTGGGTATGGATGAGGGAACCTATGTAGGTTGTGGGCGGATCGGGCATGACATGGGAACGATACGTTCAGTACATAGGTAGGGCGTGACGTTTCGACGGATGGCAATCATGGTGGTTGATGATATCGGGACATGGCGTTTAGCGAATCTGGGAAAGTTCGAGCGGTACCCATAAACAACACATGCAGTTCGAAGTTTGGTAATGTTTATTCCACTTACACATTTTAAGCTCTCCCATAGCACATGGAGCTCCTGCAGATCGCCGAGATCGGCCACCCCTGAATTGACCTTCCGCCCAGCACACGCGGGGGGGAAATGCCAGTTGGATCACTCGTCAACCTCGATTCCTACACCGGAACAAGAACTCAATACTTCAAGGCTCGCTCAAGGGTCCAAGACAAGCCAAGCTACTGTACCATGGCGGCCCAAAAGAATGATAACTGGTCCTCCGAGGTAAGTGACCCCCGCAAGCTGGTACCATCTGTGAACGGAAGAACGAACTCCAACACATTTACGTAGGCATACCAGCAATCAGCTTCATTTGTCCCAAAGCTTGCCACCAAGGTCATGCAATGGCTAGACCCTCAAAAGGACGATGTCATTCTCGACCTGGGGTGTGGAGGTACCACGCGCGCTCCCCTCCTGGGATTTCCTGCACAAGGTAGCGAAGCATCTAATAATGTTTACCAGATGGTGTTTTGGATCTACAAATCGGCCAGATCCTCTCCCAAGGTTCCGGGTCTCTCTACGGCGTCGATGGCTCACCAGCCATGATCGAGGCCTCGAAAAAGGCCACCGTTGAGGCGGGGCTGCAAGCGAAGTGCACCTTCGAAGGTAACTCGTCTCACTCCTACAAACCCCCATCACTCACCTCTGTCTAACAACCCCAGTCGTCGACGCAACTGAACTCACCTCCCGCCCGGAGCTTCAAAGGGAGCATTTCACCAAAGTCTTCTCCAACGCAGCCATGCACTGGATCCTCCGCCCCTCCGACCGCCGCGAGGTCTTCTTCCGCGGCGTGCGTGACTCCCTGGCGCCCGGTGGCCACTTCGTGTTTGAGATGGGCGGGCTGGGCAACGTGTGCGAAGTACGCGCTGCGCTGCTCGGTGCCGTGGGGAGACGGCTCGGGCTGGAGAAGACGCTGGCGGTGGATCCGTGGTTTTTCCCTGACGAGAACTGGGTGAAGGAGATGGTGGAGGTTACGGTGGGCGGGATGGTGGTGGAGAAGATTGAGAGGGAATGGAGGCCTACGACGGCTGATGAGGGGGGGATTAATGGGTGGGTGAGGTTGATGGCGAAGCAGTTCTTTGATGCGTTGCCTGAGGGGGAGAGGGAGGAGTGTATTAGAGAGGTGGTTGAGGTGCTGGAGGCTGTGTGCCCCAAGCCGGGAGGAGGGTTCATGTTTAGTTATGTGCGTTTGCGGGCTGTGGTGAAGAAACTTTGACGGGAGCGAGTGTTGCAGTTATGACACGGAGTTGATCGACGGGGTGTGATTATACGTTGTTTTGTATTTTGTGGTGAGAAGGCTTGAAGGGAATTGCGTGTGGCACCCCAAATATTATCATTAGGGCTGTTGATTCCAAAATACTTATACAGGAGACGACTACCTGATGTTAGTTGGTAGACAGCTCCAGGCTGGTTGCTCCACGGGGAACGGGGTGGCAGCAACACCCCTGCCCGTTGCGGGCCGAAAGACGTGGGGAAACGGGACGCGCCCGGACCACTCCGATAACCCACGATCTACCGCTGATTACCGATAAAGCGAATTACTTTTTCTCCATTCTTTGTTGACATATCCCGAATCATCCCTGACAGCGCTGGACGACTCCCAATACGAGAAACAACGACAAGGTCTTTTGCCAAAATGTCCGCAGACGATCAGGCGTTTTTGGATGTGGTAAGTTGTTCCAGCTGCCCCGCGTCGCGTGTTGATGCCGCGATGGCTTGTGACTGGGCCGTAACCAGCTGACATGCGACCGACTAGCTATCGTCTATTCCCAACGATGTAAAGCGCTATTCCGGAGAGGTGGCCGATTTCATCGACAAAAATATCGAGCAGATAGCCGACATCATACGAGACTCCCTTGCTGCGTCTCCGTATGTCCCAGAGATCATCCGGCCCAGGCCGCCGCCGCCGGCCCCACCGATTCTCGAGCTTCCGACAACAGCTCTCGACAAAGTCCAGGATTGGATTTCGCGGCACAAGTACCTGACGGGGTTCATCGTCATAGCTACCGGTACTATCGTATATCGGACCTACAGGAATAACTGCAGGTTGCGAAAAACGCGGCGGGCAAGGCGCGCTGGAAATGGCGGAAGGATGGACGTGGTCGTCATTGCTGGGTCACCATCCCTGCCGCTGACCCGCTCGCTTTCGTTGGATATGGAGAGGAAAGGATTCATCGTCTACATTGTCTGCAATAGCCACGAAGACGAGGTTATGGTCCAGAGGCTGTCCCGCCCTGATATCCAGCCTCTGACCATCGACATCACCAACGTACGTAGCCGCACTGACAGCTGACCATGCTTCAAGTTGCTGACCATATCACAGCCCCCAAGTGCCGGAAGCTCTATTGAGAGGTTTGCACATTACCTTCAAACGCCACAAATCGCAGTGCCGAAAGGGAAAAAGCACCACATCTCTCTCAAATCAGTCATCCTGATACCGTCACTCAACTACCAGACCTCGCCTATCGCCACGATCCCGCCCTCCAGCTTCGCCGATCTATTCAACACACACCTTCTCCAGCCGATTCTGACAATTCAAGCTTTCCTCCCTCTCCTGACCGCGAAAATCGGCCCGGCAGAGAAGTTTCAGCCCCCGAAGGTCCTCGTTTTTACACCGTCGATCATCTCCTCCATCAACCCGCCTTTCCACGCCCCTGAGGCAACCGTCTGCTCGGCTCTCTCGGCGTTCACCGAGGTCCTGGCGGCAGAACTTCGACCTCTTGCGATCCCGGTGACCCATGTCCAACTAGGCACGTTCGATTTCGCTGGCTTTACGCCCTCATGGAACCATCGGGGCGAGCAGAACAACGGCGGTGGACACTACGGTCTTCTTCCGGCACCCGAAGGGCTGGACACAAACTTGTGGCCCGACTCAGCTCGGCACGCGTATGCGCAGAACTATCTTAATCAGTCTGGATCTGCTATCAGCACTGGAATGATTCGTGGGATGCGGGGAAGCTCGCTGCGTGATCTCCACAATGCTGTGTTTGACGTGATCGACGGGTCCAACACCAGCGGCATTGTGCGCATCGGTCTTGGCTCAAGTGTTTACGGCTTCGTCGGCCGTTTCGTGCCGCGCGGCTTGGTAGCATGGATGATGGGCATCCGACGGGTGGATGAGCTTGCGACATGGCAGTCCAGCTCATATAATAGCCCGCGGTCTATCGGGAGTGACAACGGAGAGACATCACACGAGTCGTTTATCGCCGTACCTCTAGAGCAGGTTGGCGATGCACATGTGTGGAAGGAAGCTTAAATGTGTGTTTTAGCATAGCGTTAGGATCTTGCATGTGGGATGGGATGTGGTATATTGTATACACGGTATGGGGGTTGGCGTTAGACGGGTCACTTCACTCAAGACATTGAACTGATTGTTGGGTAATACATTTGGCGCTGCGCGCAGTATTTATATGCCGATTTGTTACGAGCTATCTTTGCAAGTGAGGCTCCAAGAACTGTTAATTTCGAGGTCGCCAAAACTCGAGCCAGTAAACATACCCCTCTGATCATCGCCACAGCCACCCCAGAAGACAGAAGAAGCAACACACAATCAGTGTCCTCCTCTCCCTCCTCTGAATCCCCTCTTGCCCCTCCACCTCCCACCTCTGCCTCCTCCAAATCGCTCCTTGTGCCCATGCCCGCGCTCATTCCCATCTCTATCTCTCCCCCCTCTATCCCTCCCATCTCTATCCTGCATATCTCTCTCCCGCTCCCGCTCTCGTTCCCTCTCTCGCTCCGCCGCATGTTCGTCCCGCTCCTCAGCCGTCTTCTCCTCCTTCGCCTTCGGCTTCTCCATATCCTTATCCTTCGCCCACCGCGGATGTGCCCCATCCTTGCACGCCTTCCCAGCCGGACAAAATCCTGCAAGGTAATACGGACACAACGCGCGCCGCACGTGCTTCTTGTCGCAGCGCGGCCCCAATGGACAGAACCCCCGGTCGTAATGCGGACACGGCGGCAGTCGTGATTGCGGGTCGATGTGCAGGTACAAGCACTCATCACCATTAGAGCAATACCCGTTCCGGACGAAGAAATTGCACTCCGGCATCTTGCGCAGGTTGTACTCGTGCAGGAACTCGCACGACTCGCCCTTCTTGCAGAGCCCGCGCAGCCAATGCTTGCATACCAACGACCCGTATCCGCCACCGTGCGACTTGCTGGACGAGTCTTGCGACGGATTGGCGGAGATGTGTCGCTCGGGACAGCGCGATTTGAGGGGGCAGTTGCCCGAGGCGTAGGCTTTGCAGATGGGTCGGTCTGCCGGGAGGGAGTGCTGGTAGTTGCGCTGGAGGAAGGGCGTGAAGGTGAATGTGTAGTGCGGGTGGCTGTGCGTCAGCATTTTCTGCGCCGCGGCGGCAGCAGCCGGGGCTGCCATCTTGTGGGAGGTTGTTGTGGGAGCGGTTGGAGGTGGTGATCGAGGCGCGATGGCGGCGACTTTTCGGTGGAGTAGGACAAAATTTGGTTCGGCGCCTGGATGTGGTACTTCGGAATAATATCGGCAGCGATTTGGATTGATGTTAAGTCGCTGTATTTGGCAGGGGTAGCGGTAGTTTAGTGGAACTGTTTGTCCGGTTGTTTCGAGGTTGGAGATGTCTTTGACCTTTTTGCGGTTGCTTGCAGGCGAAAGATGGAATTCCTGTGTCTACGGAGGCGAATAGGTAGATTTGTGTCAAAATCAAAATCGCCAAAGCGCCAGCGCAAATTTTGCCCCAAACTGATTTTTTACCCCGCCACCTTCTCTTCCACCCACACCCAAGGCGTGGAATTGATATTTAGCCGAAGAGGCAGAAACGCCATCAAAGTCCAAGTGATGATGCTGCAGTAAGTGAAGCCCAGGTTTATACAGAGTCAATTCCTTTGTAACCTTCACATTGTTACCTTACATACGTCTAAGGCTTTGTATAACCCTGAGCGGCAGTTCGATTAGTTAGATGAAGATTAGAATAAGCTTGAGATAATTGATTTATCTGAGTTTTGTTAACAATAAGATAGCTTTCCTTAATTTCTTACATTATAGCTTAATTACCGTTAATTAAGTACCAGTTTTACGAAGTCACTATCACTATTTTCACAAAGTTAGAAATTATAGCATATTTATTATATTAGATAGAATATTACATTATCTCTATCCTATCCTTAAACACCGTTCCTGTAGGTATTATAAGCTATATATTAAACTTATCTTAAACGCCTTAAACTTAATACATCTACTATAATACCGCACGTTTTCACGCATATGTGGGCTATCTAATAGGAGTTACAGGTTTAGCAGGACCTTTAATGTGGATAAAAGTAGATTAAGCTTCTTACATACGTTACTCCTTTACTGCTCTCTTCTCCTTTAACTCCTTATTAATCACTTTAATTACGTAATTAAACTCCTTTAACGTTAACTCCTTAAGCTCCTTATTCTTTAATCTAATCCACTTATTTAAATCTTTAATTAACTCTTCCTTCTCTCAGTTTATATCAGTTAACTTTATCCTATCCTAAGTGATTATAATTAAAACTTACTAAAACGATATTTACACTTTTTACCTTTACCTGTAAAATAGCAGTTAATATATACTCCTTTACTATACTTTATATTCTTTAAGATAAAATAATATACTAACAGGCTTTAATAAACGTTATCTGTACAGGTTAAGCATATTCCTATACTCTTATCCCGCTCTTTAAATAACACTAATATAACTGCTATAGCTTTCTAAAAGTTAATAATTTAACTATTACTCTTCATCTTTCTTAAATTAATGTCTATAGGCTGACTTCCCTACTATACATTTTTTATAAACAGCTTTTAAGTTCTTTAGATATCTTATAATTATATTAATAACTGCTATCTTAAATACATTTATTCTCACTTACCTTATAATTAGTTAAATAGTTTAAAACCTGCTCATTCTTCACTAATAGGATCTTTTTCAGGATATAGAGGGTAGTTCGCCACTGCATTAAATATGTCACGTCTTAAAGCATTATGTTGGTAATCTCTTTACCATTAATCTTAAACTCAGCTAAAGTCCACTCGTTAATTACCTTATTGGCTGATAAGGTGGGAGGTATTATGACAATGCGTACGGGATGGTATGTCACGGCAGTAAATATGTGTCTCTCGAAATGGGATGGCGCACTTAGTTGATAAGAGCAGCGCAGCGACTTAATCGCCAGCAATTGAGCAGAATTGAGGTTAAATGTCGCGACCTACGACAGGTGAGAAGATAACCTAGCCTGGAAGTTACGTGGGGGAAGTGTGGCTGATTGAACGAGGAGAAAATAATTCCACGCCTTGGGTGTGGGTGGAAGAGAAGGTGGCGGGGTAAAAAATCAGTTTGGGGCAAAATTTGCGCTGGCGCTTTGGCGATTTTGATTTTGACACAAATCTACCTATTCGTCTCCGTAGTGTCGCGGTCGGGGCTTCCGTTTTTGACTGGTCGGCCGCGACCCACCTAACCACGGCATCCACCAATCATAGTCCAGCGCACGCACCCCATATTTGTCCCTCCATCCTGGTGCCCCGCGTACCAGCTGCTGGATCGCGAGGTCAACTCTTGAGGATAAATACTTTCATGCTCTCATCCCTCGCCACGATTCTGCCTTTCCTCCTCCTTTCATTTCCTCTGGCTTCGCGTATGCTAGCCAATGGCAAAAATGCCGCACTCAGGTTCAGACGCGCAACGTAATGCAACGCAACACGACCCGCCACCTTCGACGCCGGCATTGGAAGGACGGATCAAACTCGTCGGCACGAGTCTCGCAAGTCTTTCGAATTTGATCCGTAACTCTCCAGATCGGCTGCGTTAGGAAGTACGCTTGACGCTGGCGTCTCAGCGAGCAGCGAGCACCTCGATTCCATGACGCTCGCGATCGCGGTCGGGCCAGGCGACCGCTACAGAGTTGCGCAGTTAGTGGATTGAATGGTTGAGCATGGCGCGTGCCAATCGCATCTAGGCAGGAGCGCTGATGCCTGGCCTCGAGGTCATGCCGCCAGTAGGAGGGGCAGAAACTGAGCTGCCAATGTCACATTGCGAGCTTTGGGACACAGGCATAAACGGGTGGAGACCAAAGACAAAGCGCATCCAAGCGAAGCGCGACACCTACAAAGCGCGGAGCGTGATGAGGTGAAGACCCCCTTTCCAAGGATCTCCAGCTGCTTACTCTAACCAGAATACACAGATACCATGCTTCTCGGCGCCAGAACCAGAGCGGGCATACCCGCCGCGGTGCCCTCACTTCAACTGTTAGCCGACAACTCAGACGTTTAGCCATTGAAGACGTGGGCCAGATTTGTGGACAAGACAGAGCTATCTGCATGGATGGGCAACAGGGAACAAGGCTACGGAGTGTGGCTCTGTTCTTCGGTTGTGGCCGGTCTTCAGGAAACAAGGATCAGCAAGTGGTAGGGTGGCGACCACGACCGGTTGGTTCCTTCCCGACGACAAAAACCTGACTCTTGGATTACCGGCGATGCGAGGGTGCAGCTGGACGGAACAGTGTGACTCAGCCGTGCCAGGTTGGAGCACCGAGGAGTGACCAAGAGGGGGAGACTCTTAGCAGGTCACCGACCTTGGCGAGGGTCTGTTGGGTGTCTTTGGCCCGGGTGTTGCCTGAGTGCCGTTTTGGCACATCTCCGCAGGGTTCTGATGTTTACTTTGCCCCTGAAGCAAACACACCCGGGCGACACCTCGGGCACTGGGAAAAGCTCCAAGGCTCCATTCTCCGGACTGGCTGAGTTCTCTCCTCGAGCATCTGAGTGATGTCGGGCTGGCTGTTCTCCCTAAGCGGAGCGGCGATTTGATGTTCCACATAGAGGCCGCCGAAATCGACGCCACCGCAGCATCTAGCCTCTAATATCTTTTATACATATCATATACTACTGCCCAGACCGAGGGCCACAACGCGGCCCCCTGCGCTGCTCCAAAGTGTACCCGGTGCCCGTAGTCGAAAGATAGAAACCGTAGCATGCGACCCGGCCGGCACAACCACTTCCACAGCCTCCGCGACGGCCATAACTCCCATGGCTTCCACAGCTTCCACATCATAGCTTCCTCATCACAGCTTCCACAGCCACCATGCCTTATAATCGTGCCCGAAGCTGCGGTCGAGCTGGGCGAACTCGAAGTAGTCGAAACAGTTGTTGAAGAGTAGAGCGACGCTCCTCATCCTCCATAGCCGTGTGCATGAATCGCCCAGATGTGCTCCGCCAACCCACCTACCCGAGAATAATACGGCCCCCGCCGCTGTCCCCGGACTACAGGTAAGAGTTTCGATTCTCCACCGCCCCGGTCCCGTGGTAATCCAAGTGGACAACCTTCTTCGTCTCTATAGCTGCCTTCAGAGCAAACTCAACTAAGCCCAGTTAGCCAAAGGGCCGCCGCCATGATGGGGAGAGCCATGAACGGAATATCTTGCCCGTTAGGCAGAAGCCCAATACAGTCGGGCTGCAGATGAGAAGCTCCTTGGCAGAAAGCTGGCTCGGATCCAGATTAGTGGGCTTAATGGTTGCACACGGTCCAAAAATGGAGTATCTCGGTCGGACCTTGTGGGCCCGCGGGGATGGGTAGTTGGGCTTGTTCTCCTGGAAGCCGATGGCGTCCACCATGACCCTGCCCTTGATGGTGGACAGGTATGTGTGTGCTCGCTCCAAAAGATCGACATATGAATGTGTGGCAGGGCATTTCCGCGGAAGGTGCACAGCTATCGCCATGTTTGTGAGCAGACTGTGATGAGGTGGAAGGCCGATGACCCGCGCAAGTCCTTACAGTCCGGTGTTGGTAACTCCATGCCCAAGCGGTCTCGGCCACCGTTTTTCTCTGGATCGCGAAGAATCCAGAGGTCGATATCCTCCCAGCAGAGGATTTTAAGCTTCGGGTTGTTTTCGCATTCATCTGGCTCGTCGCACACCCAGCACGTCTTCACACGTGGCCTGATGTACTTGTCGGCGGTGCAATCTACATCTGTGTAGGTATCCGATTCTTCGTCATACTCCTTAACTTTTTCCTCAAGGTCTCTCGGTTTCGCGTAGATGAGCTCGTGCTTTCGGCAACCAGTGTACATGTAGAATTGGCGGAGGCACACATCGTCGATTCGGTCAAGCCCGATCGGAAACGCCGAGGTGTCACGTACATAGTGATAGTAGAGGTGGTAGATGAAGAAGTCGAGGCCCATAATAGGCTTAATCTTCGGCTCGCGCCTCAACTTCCACGTCTTCGTAGTCTCAGAACGAATGACATTCCGGAGATGATCCATCAACGACCTCTCTGGTAAGCAACCCTTGTACTTCCTATACAAGCCGCCCAACTTCCTGACGTGCACGCGGATCGAACTCTCGGCCTCAATCGGTTTTCCGGTGTCAAAGTCATGCACGACGGACGCTGGCTGCACCGCGACCTGAAGCCGACCAACATCGGCCTCATCGGTCCGCTCCGTTCCGTTCTGCTGGACGTCGGCACATCTAGGCACATCCAGGCAGGTGGGTCGTTACGGCCCGAGCCGGGCACGGTCGGCACGGTCGGCTATCTCGCTCCCGAGCTCGAGCTGGAGGACTACGACCACTCCATCGACATCTGGTCCATGGGCATCATCTTGTTCGAGCTGACGTACAACTACCACCTGTGGAAGTACGCCATCAACCCGTGGCGCGACGGCAAGACCAACGAGGCGCTGCGCCCGTCCTTCCAAGTCGTCTCATATTGTTGGATTTCGTCCTTTGTAGCCCGTATCCCTCGCTCGCGATGACATCCTCGGCTAGCGCCTTAGCTAGGATATAGGTGATGGGACAGAGGACAGGGAGTTTCTCTTCAACAAAGATATACCAGGTCGGCACTTTTTTTTTTTGTTCTCGCCCTTGTGGGATCGGAGAAGAACCTCTAGGCTTCCGGTAAGAAAGACGCGTTCAATCCCCACCAACTCTCGCTCCTCGTCTTGCTCTCGGCGCCTAAGCATCATATGGAACCGCTGCCACACAAGGCGCTCATATGCTGATTATTCGATCGAGAAACCTTGATAGGACGCGATGACCTGCGGGCCTTGCTTCATCAATGGCGGCACAACTCCCTTATGGCTTTCACAGCTTCCACATCACAGCTTCCACAGATGCCTCGAAGCTGCGGCCGAGCTGGGCGAACTCGAAGTAATTGAAACAGTTGTTGAAGAGTACAGCGACGCTCAGAGCGCCGGCGGTGACGCCGCAGCGAGGAGTCCGAGAGGGGGAGGGCTTGGCAAGCACGCCTCTATCAGAGCAGCAAAATACTACAGCGCTAGACCATGCTCGCACTCGCGGCATCGCAACAGGCTCGGTGATATCTGGCAGTGAGGCGGCGCGTCGACGGAAGGTGCGATCGATACCAAAGGGTGTTGCTGTGCTCGAGATGCCTAGGTTCCCTATCAGGGACGCTTTTAGGCAATGGCCGCCGTTTGTGTCGCGAGAAGCTGGAGATGCGAGCGGCAGAGTTGTGAGAGGAAAGGCGAGAGTTGCTCTGCCGCCTCTGGACTAAACATAGATGGGTTGTCTAAGGAGTGTTGATGGGACCTCGGCCGGACAGCATCGTGGAGGGATCTTTGGGGCCTTGACCGAGGGAGTAAGTCGAGATTGTTTCGGCCTAGAGGCTCCCCCGCCCTTGGTGGGCTCGTGGTAGGACAACTCCTTGCGTGCACGGAGGGACAATCCAGAAGGCTTATTAGGAGTGGTATTTGTATCGTTAGGGAAGTGAGGAGCCTCTGGAGTCGGAGACAAGTCCTTGCTGAGCTGCGGGAGAAATCTAGCCAGCACACGTTATCGCAAGAATTCCACGGCAAGGGAACTGACGAACTTATCTACAATTTGCTAGAGAAGGCCGAGCAGCCGAACACAGACAGTAGCAAGGGCGCAGTTGAAGCGCTGTTTTGCACCGGCGATGAAGCGGCAAGCCTGGCTGAGTCCGGATCTCCTCACGACGCCCCGATAACCACAGAAACAGCAATTCCGATGGAGCAAGGGCGACAGACACCATTGTTCAGCGTTTCCAGTGCAGAAAGGGTAGTAGCATCAACGCAGGAGTAGAACGAGTGGAAAAATTCTCGACTAGGTCCTATTATCGGAAAGGGGCCACAACACGGCGCCGCACATGGACAGTCACGGTTTTGCTAGTGGTCCGACGGAGGAGTGAAATTCGTGGATGGCCGATCCCCGCTAGTATACAGGTGGCTGCTGGAGATATATTATCCTGAAGCCTGGCTAGTCTGTTTTCTTCATGTCGGGGACGATTCATTTTGTGTTCCGGGTGCGCTAGCATCAGACGTTGGCGCTTGGTGGCCACGTCCTTCAGTATTCAAGTCAACATCTTTTCCACCTGCCCTAACACCTCTTGTGTCCGTCCATATGCTGGGCCTGATCTGATAGCTAACTCCGCGTCTTTTGGAAGTATCCAGAACAGAGGCCACCACCGCCCAATCTTCATTAGTTTCCAACCCATCCTCTGAACGCCCTTGAATTGGCGGGCACAAGTTGATTGAGACATGATCATACCCCTTCAGCAGCGGTAAAAGCAACCGCCACGATGTGCTGGTGAGTTGTATGTCTCTTAACGTCACCTCCCTCAGTAATGGGCAGGATGTGATCAAGTCTGAAATCTCTTGTCTCTCAGTGGAGACACTGGAGAGACTTAGATGTTTGGGTCTGGCTAAGGAGTCCGGCTGGGCAACAATGGCGCGTAGAGAAAGCCGGCAGCTCTTAAATGAGAGAGACAGAGAGGTGAGACTTGGCATCTCGGCGAGAGTTTGAGCGAGGGTGATAGGGCCCCAGGATCGTCCCCTTTCCATAGGTTGGAAGCAGAGCTCCAGATTGGTGAGATTGTTGAAGTAAGTCTTAGGCCGCTTCCGCAATCGCCATCACCACTGACCTCAATTAAGGCTGTCACATTTGGCTCTGATGATGACCAGCCTGAGGCCGGAAATTCAATTGAGGTCACTTCTGAATCTCAGGATGCCGATTTTCAGGTAAGTCGCTCTTTTTCCACGACCCCTCGTCTCTGACAGCGACTGACTGTGATTAAGGCTGCCGCCTCTGGCTCTGATGATGATCAGCCTGAGATGGGAAATTTAATTGAGGTCGCTTCTGAATCCCAGGATGTCGATACTGAGGTGAGTCATTTTGCATAGCTTATATCTCCGACAGTAACTGATATTCAATCAAGGACGTGATGAACCCTGAAGTCGGTACACCTCAGGTCGCTGTCCAAGTGCCGTCATCCGAACGTGCAAAATATCTCTCGACGGAATACCCATGCCTTCTCTCTCTAGATGGTGAGACGCAGCACTTGGGCTTCCTCGATGTGGCCAAGATTTTCGGCCCACAGCCCGATCGGCTCGATTTCACATTCACCGCATCGTGGTACACGGGCCAGTACTCCACGATTTCCATCAAGATCAATGTGGCTACCACCTCCGGTCAGAGACAGGAGGTTGGTAGAATCGTGATCAAAGGGCACTCGAACAAGTCTCTTAAGAGCCGTATTCTCACTGATGAGAGCCTGGCTTCGGAGCTGGCTGTTTTCTGTGGCTTCTCTTTCGATCATGAGACAGGCCCGACACAACTCGTGAAGATCGGAATCGAATGCGGCTTCTTTGCCATTTCCGTCAGCGACCAGGCCATGCAGGAAATGACAACCCGTCACCCGGCCCTTGCGACTGGTCTGAAGACCATGCGAGACACGATTCGGACTGGAAAAGTCAAAAATATCGGACTTACCATTCTCTCCAGGATGAATGAAGAGTTCAGATATGTCGAGACGTTGGCCAAAATCCTGGAGAACGCGACGGAGTCGGACAAGAACTCTCAAGACGAGACGACTCAACACGAGAGGCCTTATCCGTTCTGGGCTTTTTTCCCGAAGAGTCGACGCGCAATGCAGCTGCACTATGGCAACGCTCCTAGTCCCAACTCGGAGGACTTCCCCGAGGACATGAAGACTCAAATTCTACCAGCTGTTGATGTTTTCGACACCGAAGAGGAGCAGTTGGTCGCGTTGGTCATGGGTCAAATCTGCGATCACATGATTGCGCTAGACGCGAACTACAATCTGAAGCAAGTTGAGGCAAATGCTTGGGCTATTCAGCTGCAGCATCACAACAATGAAGCCTTTCTCCTCATTGTCCAGTCTTTCGACGCTGACGGTGTGTCTCAACCGCGTGAAGGCGAGCTCTGTTACGTCCAACTGCAGGGTATACGTCGCAAGGAGGCTGCTCTGCCTCGGGTCTTTACCCCTTATCAAATTCAATCCAGTGTCAAATGCCTCGGTTTGGCCAGTGATGAAGAGAGGGATCCTGTCGCGTACGTCACACGGACCTGCGGCCAATACTTCAGAACTCCAGAGCATCTTACCCCAAAGATCGCGAATGATATTCTTCGCCAGCATGAGGAGACACCTGCCCAGTACGAACTCCGCATTGTCAGTATGGTCCAGAATTGGTGCGACGCTGATATCCTTCGTGTCACTGGAGCTGGAGACGCCGAACCTCAACCTTTCGAGGCCTGCGATATTTGGCAAGCCGTGCGAATTTCCCTCCCTAACGCATTCATCTCCAGCGAGTACTCGGCTTACTTCGTCACGCTCCCTTTGGTTCCGAAAAGCGAGGTTTTGGAAGGCGAGACACGCTCCGTCATCAACGTTGAGTTTCCGATGTTGAAGTGGGAGGTCTCAGATGAGAACATGGCCGATGAGAAATACGTCGAGGCTCGCACAGTGGCACATCTTAGTGACTCTCAGCCACTCAAGGTCAAATTTCAGGCTCTTTTCTCAGCCAAGGTCGCGAGAGCTCTGATCAGTTCCATCAACGACCTCCACGCCCCTCAGTCAGCGGACCCCCACTTCCCGGTCACGGAACGTTCTAAAGCGGCCTACGTCTATCTGCAGAACTTCCGAAGTACCAACACAAGCAATGTCTTCGAAAAATATCCGCATATGGGATATATTTTCGGCAAGCCTAACGAGGTTCCCGCCTTCTTATCCGCGCTCTAGGATAGCCTAGATGAAAAGAAACGGGAAGCCTACAAGGCCATGCACGCACTTGAGCACAATATTCACTGGATTGCCGGTGTCGCTGGGACGGGAAAGTCCAAGCTTCTCCAGTTCATTGTCCTCATGGCGTTGTTTGGAGACAAGAACAGCTTTCTCCCGCTGAAGATCCTCTATCTCGTCAATCAGAACTCCGCTGTCAACGATTTTCCGAAAGAGTTGCAGGACGCGATGGTGAAAATGGGAAAGCAAAACCATATCATCCGTCTCCACGGCTATTCCAGTGAAATCAACGACTGGAAGAGCCGAATCATTGACGACAAGCGGCCCGACATTTTCGATGAGGACAATGCCAGACGTGCTTGCATAAGTGTCGAGGATGAGTTTTTGGTCCAACATCAACTGGCCAACATCGCAGTCTCAGCAAACAATGCAGCAAAGGCGTCTAAGAAGCCAAGAATGGAAATCCTGAGCCTCAGCCAGGCTGCATGGAGGTACTATTCTGACCATGTCGATCAATACCCCGACCTTACAGCTGCTCTGGTCGAAAAGCGCGATCTTGAAGAGCTCAAGGACAAGATCCAAAACTTGTACACGGATTTTCTGCAACAGTTCGGTGGAGTCGTCACCAGCACCCCGTACACCGGTTGTCTCACTAAGTTCGTCCGCAATTTCAAGGCAGACATTTGCTTGGTCGATGAAGCCGCGAGAATCAACGATCTAGAGCTTCTCCAAATTCTGAGAAAGCATGATCCAGAGTTGACAGTTGTGGTTGGGGACCCTTGCCAAATGGGCCCGTGGAGACCGCCGAGTGACACGGAAAACACCATCCAGCCATATGCTGAGTATGTTTCCCGTTCTACCCTCGAGCGTGCAATCAGCTACGGCGGCATTGTCAAGGCTTCTTTGACCTTGAACCATCGCGGACTTGGAGGATTGGTTCGGCTGCCTTCAAGCATCATCTACCATGATACGATGCAGGCGTATTCGCGAGGCCCCGCGTTGTATCCAGCAGAGGTCGATGCATACGCCGAGTTCCTGCGTGGAATCTGTCCAGACCTTGACAAGAGCAGTCAGCGCATTATCGTTGAATTGCAAAACTCAGCCGCCAAAAGATTGGGAACCTCGACAATCAACATGGATCATGTTCGATACGTCTCTGACTTGGTTATCAAGGCCTCCAAGGACCCGTCTCTGAAGGGGCTGGACGGAAAGCCAAAGTTGATCATGGTCTGCTCGTTCTACCTCCAATAGGCCAAGGAGTATGAACTGGAATTGGCTCGACAAGTGCAGCTTGGAAATCTCAGCGCCGATGGACACAAAAACATTTTGGTCCGTACGGTTGACAGCTCCCAGGGTCTTTCGGCAGATCTTGTCGTCGTGGATTTCGTTCAGAACTCTCGTCCAGGTTTTACCGCTCATCGCCAGCGCCTGTGTGTGGCTTTGACTCGTGCCCGTCAATGCGAGATCATTCTGATGTCTCGTGGCATTTTCTTGAGCCATACCGTGGATCCTGAAGGCCCGAAGCACCACGACGTCCGTCTTCTTGGAAAGATCTACCGAGATGTTGCTACGAAGAAGGGCATCGTCACCATCGACATCAAGCCGGAAAATGTCGATGATTCCGGACAGAACGCAGACCAGAGCGCTATCTGTTACAATTGCCGTCAGAAGGGACATATGAACAGAAAGTGCCTGGAGCCTATGAACTGCAACAACTGTGGTGAGATCGGACATGACAAGGCTATATGCCCTTCTCCTCTAGTCTCGCGCTGCTACAACTGCCACAGTACCGAGCACACCCGCAAGGACTGCACGATGTGTTCGAAGTGCGGTGGTGATCACGACTCCAAGACTTGTACGGTGAACGTCAAATGCAAGAACTGTGAGGAGATGGGACATATCTCTGCGAACTGCCCGAAGCCGCGGAAGATGATCTGCAAGAATTGCGGGGAGGACGGTCACTTTTCAATTGACTGCCACAGTTGCACCACCTGCAACTCAAAGGATCACCACACCAAAAAGTGCCCGACTACCATCAAGTGCAAGCGATGCAACAACTTGGGTCACCAAAGACGATTCTGCCCGCAGAGGGTTTGCCCATTCTGCAAGGAGAATGGACATACTGAGTCGGACTGCCCGCAACGCCAGATTTCAGATGGTGTGACTTACCTTCCCAAGCGCTTGAACTTGTTGCCGACAGCCATCGTGAAGAAGCACCAGTCGGAGGCTGCGGATACTGTGGACGAAAAGGGCAAGAATGTCGTCAGCAGCCTCGCTCGCCTGGTTGAGGAAATGAACGATTTCGTTGACCCCGCAACCCGCTTTACTCGCAAGAATCACACTTCCACCCAGGAGGCTCAAGCTTTTAGTGGCAATGATTTTGGTTCGGGTGACGACAATGGTTCTGGTTGGGCTGGTGGTGGTCCCGCGACTGATGGCGATGCTTGGGGCGAGGGCACTCAAACTCAATCTTCCGCTCAGGCCGATCAGGCTCCCGCGGGCAATTTTGAGTGGTAATTAAGGATGTGGAGAATGGGCACAGAGCATGGACACAGAGGGAGGAGTGATTAGGCACATGGCAGTATTGTAAGATAGGTCTCAATCACAGAATTTCTTCCAAATAATCTCGCGTATTATCCATCATGATATTAAACCTTGTGACTCGGGACCTGGGCAAGTCATAAAACTGCCTCGGGCCAGCCAGCCCGGACGCTGGTGGTTTTCTGCTTCAGGTACGATTTAACCCTCCAACAGTCCACCTGCCATTAAGATTCCAGGTTCAACTAACACCTGACAGTTTCTCAGTCACATGCGCCTCCCCTCAAATCACTGCCGTACAACATACTTTCCTGCCCCACAGCAGTGGCGAATTCGGGATGTTACGAACTTTGACACCATGCCATTGCAGCAAGCAACCATGGTCACGCAAAACTCTATCTTCGGGAAAGCGCAAACTCACCAATTTGGACGCATATTAATCCCCTGTTTCTTCTCAACCCGGACGATTCATCTTCTTCACTCACGACATCAACTTCGCTAGCACAGTCATCATTCTGCGCACTTCATCTCTTTCCCAATCTTTACTTTCGTTGTCACCCATCATCGACGATGGCCTCCATTCAAGACGTTCAGACTACCCTTGATGGTCTCGTGCAGTCGGTCACGGCCATGCAAGGCGTTCAGACTACCCTGGTGCAGTCGGTCACGGCCATGCAAGGCGTTCAGACTACCCTGGTGCAGTCGGTCACGGCCATGCAAGAGACGATAGCCACCATGCACGAGCGGTTGAACTTCGTTTGTCAAGTTGTTGAATCCATCGACAAGCGTCTCACAAATGTCGAAAACCGTCTCGCAAATGTCGAAAACCGTCTCGCAAATGTCGAGAACCGTCTCGCAAATGTCGAGAACAGTCTCGCAAATGTCGAGAAGCGTCTCGCAAATGTCGAGAACCGTCTCGAAAATGTCGAGAAGCGCGCTACGAGTTTCGAAGACACGACGCACAAGCATCAGACTCGACTCGAAAAGCTCGAAGAGGGTCAACACCAGAACACCCAGCGGCTCGACTAGCAGAGTGCTGCAATGCTCCGGTAGGCCATTTGCAATTGGCTCCGTTATGACCTTGAGTATTTGCTGACTACAGACAGGTGCCTCAATATGCAACGTCATTTTCACAATCGATCAATTGCTACCGCACCGCTCATCCCACCCCTCGATGCGAATACTTGGCAAGAACATAATGGGCTTCCCCAGACAGCAAATGATATCGACACGATGGACTGTAAGCACACCTTCACTGGACTACGCCTAGGTTTCACAAGAAATCTAACTATTTCTAGACATGGCAGCTATGAGAACTCTTTCTGGCCTTGGGCTGCCGTGTGGAGGCGACGTTCTAGCGTTGCGCGATCGTATTAGAGCTTTCATGGGGCTTTCATGAGCGGAGTAATATCTCGTGCTGAGACGATTGGGGATACTGGTGTCACTGTGACGGACCAGGAGCGAAAAAAATAAATATGGTTCATAGCGCTTTTTATCTAGCACAGACGAGGCAGATGCAGTCTAGCTCAGCTCACTCTCACACCCATCTCCCGCTTTGTGTCTAGGTGTCGTTCTGATTGCTCGGGAAGAACAGCAATAAGTTTTCTCGGACAACCTGCTGAAAGGCTCTAGCCTATCAGCCGCCAATCACCCCGTTGCGCGCCTTGCCGGACAGCAACGTTGGCATTTGGAGTTCAAGCTTCAACTTCTCACTAAGCAAAAAGCTTGCAACCTTTCTTTCACGTCAACCACCGACACGGTCTCACTAACCAACATTACCAGAGCATCTTAACGCAACTGAAACCTGCTGTTTCCATTCCAACAGCCTTCGCCAACACCCCCAGATTTTCCCCATCCTCCACACTCTACCAGGGATCCCAGCGCACCCCATCCTCGCCGCACCTCCCGCTCGACTCTCAACACTCAACATCCCCGAGACTCCAATCCACCCGCGACGCGCCCTTCCCGCGCCCGCCTGCCCCAGGGCATGACCGCACCCCGTCATGGTATCCGTCTATAACAGCCATTGCGGCCGAGCCACCGCCTAAGGCAACACCTACCCGCCCGTCCGCGCACTACCGCGACTCGAGGCTGAGGTCAGAGCAACTGTCCCATCCTGCGGAGGGAGCGAGGTCGGAGCTGCCGCTGATGTCACGCGACGGCAAGTCTCTGCTTCTTTGGGAGGCTGCTTCCATGGCGACGCTCAGAGAACTTCTCATTCCTTTGCCCTCCTTATCTGCCGCAGTGGCGTACCCGGTACCCGTAGTCGAAGGCGTAAAAACCGTAGCATGTGGCCGGGCCGGTATCGTCCACCACAACCACTTGCACAACCTCCATGACCGCCACATTAGACAGAAGTGCCAGGCCTTTCCAAGCGATGAAGAGCGGGTGCGTATAACGGCGTGAAACCTCATCGACCAAGGTTGCAAAAAAAAAAAAAAAACCAAGAAAGGAATAAAGAAA
>Ga0247780_1000130_pt1 | contig 71476 bp, 83 predicted proteins | sample UWRJL079202R5_FD_179927 | JGI IMG/M metagenome (GOLD analysis project Ga0247780, IMG submission 179927) | Plant litter microbial communities from Arlington Agricultural Research Station in Wisconsin, United States - UWRJ-L079-202R-5 | ecosystem: Environmental > Terrestrial > Plant litter >...
GAGGGTTATGTATGGGTCCAGGGGTGGTATAGGCCCGTGCACCCTTCTTGGTAGTTGGAATAACCTCCCTGTAAGAATATTATTCCTGCGACGAGGCTGATTCTTATGGAGAGGGTTGACTGTACCCCCTGTGTTGATTTTTTTTATTTTTGCAAACGCCTGCCCAGCCAGCCCCCCTGGCCTGCCAGGCCAGATGTGGCGCCTTGGATCCGGGGCAACTCGTCATTCAGCCAATGACATCTCTTCAAGACTTGGGCACTTCAACTCGCTCCAACCAGGATCGACGAAACCGCAACAACGAGCCGACAAATTTTGATATGCCTTGGCTGGCAAATTCGAACATGAAAAATTTTCCCCGTCTCTCCTGGCAAACGACCTCCTGATCATCCACAAGGGTGAAAATTGCAGACGAATAGGATACAGGTTCAACCATTTTAGAAGTCGAAAGCCCAGGATCTTCATCTGATGCAGCGATGTGCCTGTACATATTGCAGTGTCCAGGGGGCTCTCGGCAGGCAGCACCCTGAGGCACCCTTCACCCCATTGGGGTTGTGGGGTGTTGGAGAGCTGCAGGGTTGAAATAGCCAAAGCACTGCAGAGTGCTCCCTGAGTCCCTACATGATAATCATTGCCCGTGCCAGTCCAGCGACAAAAGGGGCGTACATAAACATGAGTATCGTTCATACACATCGTACATAGTCGAGATTGCCTCAGGACGTTTCAACCGACCTCCCAAACGACAGGGCCAAGGCGGCGTCTACCAGACGTGCAGAAGGTAGAACAGGCTGTTGGCGCCCGCCAAAAGGCTCGTATCACCACAGCATGCTTGCCCCTCCGTGGGGAGAGCAAGGACCAGGTGGTGGCAGGAGCGAGTGATAACGCCGCCGCCCTTGAAGGCGTCGGGAGTTGATAGGATCGCCGTTGGTCTGACTGTGTCTGGGGAAACCGTAGTGTGGTGCGGCTAGAAAAAAAGTGTACGGCACCCACTGAGGACTGCTGGGAGATCCAATGTACGCTCTGCGTTGCGTCTGAGACAAGTTGGAGCGCACTCATCCCACATCTCACTGCGCATCTGCTGGAACGCGGCAGCATGACGCTGAACGATGGCGCTCAAGCTAGGGGCCATCCATTGAAGGGATTTATCAACTACAGCGGGCCTGTGACATTCGGTACTTTCTGTCTCCCGTGCTGAAGAGTGCTTTGCGAGCTTTTCTGCTCTGGCCGTTTGTTAAAGATACACCTCACGCGCCCCTAGTACTGGTGAGTCGGTCTTCGTCGCCAAGGATCCAGGGTGGTTCGCGCTTATTGTCGCCCATGCTAAGCTGGTTGGTCGACGAGTCCACAAGATATCTAAACGCACGGCCAAGCGCCACAGCAGCAAGTCATTCTTGGCTTGTCCAACACAAGTTAGCACGTTGGAGTATTTGCACACAGCACGGTGGTCTGTGGATGAGCGTCGACAGGCCGACAGTGTCGCGTTCGGAGATCTGTACAATTTCTTGTCGAGATCGCTTGGCTTACGTGTTGCCGGTTTCGTGGGGCGCTTCTTCGTGCGTGTCCGTCCAGGACAAGCGGCGTGAGCCGCTCTCATTCGCCGGCGGCTGCTACGACCAGTCCTAGGCTCTCCTTTCATTCGAGGTTCGGCGCGATTTCATGGACGGCGGTAGAGCTCAGGTCCCGCCGCCAGTAGCACCACACATCTGCAAACGGCACCCAAACCAGACTCCAGTTCGCAGGCCAAGACGGCTGCAGCAGTGGCCGTCTTTCAACGCCCAGGCTCGACGATTGGTTGCCCCGGTCCTGGCCCACTCACAAGCCTACCCTGCCATCAACCGTGCTCAGACTCTTGCCGTGCAAACCCTCACTGTTTCCGGGCGCTGAAGGGCGCGGGACGATCGGCGAGGTAACAGTAGACGGGTTAAGGATAATGCGCATGCTTTTATCACCACTCCCATGCCGTCTGCACCCCCCCGGCGCTATCTGGCAGTCCGATGACGATTCAAGAGTGTGTGCTCTCAGGTTTGAATCAGAGCTAACGATGCTAACCCCGCTGAGGGCCGGAGTCGCAAACCCGAAGATGGACAATCCAAGGCTGCGCCACACAACCAGGCCACGAGTCCTCCAGACCTTGTGATTCGATAAAACCAAGACCGGCTCACCCGTTCGAGTTGTTGGATGTCAGCGAAGGACGTGGACCGCGATACAGGACTAAGCAGTGGTGTGCTTGGTTCGATGCGGATGACCTCGCCCTTGAGATCCGCTGACCTGGCCGGCTCCGTGCCGGAAGTAAGCCGCCTGCTTCTCGATTATCTCCCCGATCGGCCTCAGGGCACCCTCAGCGCAGCAGTCGGTCTCACCACGCCCACCGCAGTTGGTGATTGACGCGGTGGCCGCTGACCAGGGGATGTCATCCTATCGACAACCTTGTTCTGGATGATGTGTTCCAAAGAAGCCATACCGAAGGGCTTTCTTTCCCAACCTGCAAAGATCATCGATAGAGCCATACCCAGCTGCAACTCGGCCATCGGCGGCGATCAGCGACGTTGTTGCTTCCCTGTTCCTTGCTGGCTCGATCGGGAAGCCTGCGGATTGCCGTGGCGTCCGCCATGGCTGCGGGGAGACGATCGGGGGCAAGCGTCGAACAGCGAGGGCCTGAAGTTGGCCCACTCTCGACACCCCATGTCGCCTTTTTTTCTTCGCACCCCATTTTTGGCTTAGGGCAGAGTACAGCTTTTTGTTGTTGCGTGTGGCAATTTGTGCCGCCTTTCCAGGCAGAGGCACGGCAGGCAACTCCAGTCTCATCAGCTCTGTGGCGGCAAGGAGCCTGGCTGACCTGCCACTAAATTGTTTCCAACTTGAGCGGAGCTGCGTCAATGGGGCTTGACTGGGCTCTTTAGCCTTGTCTCAGATCGTGAGAGCGAGGTGCGAATGACAACATCTCTCCGCCCCGCGACTCCCGGGAGTGCAGCGGTGCAACTTGACGCCGACTGGGCATCTTCAGAGCGGGCAATCTTCCAGTCCTTTTTTAGCCAAGATGTGCCTGTCTGAAACCTCACTCTACCGCAGACTGACATCGAACGGCTCGACCGTCTTCCATTAGCCGTCTCTCGCGGCGTGGGGGTTCCTGCAGCTTTTTTTTATTGCTTCCAGCAACCTCGGAGGGTATCCCGCACTCGCATCTGATGGCCTGCGTATAAAATCTTGGGCCGCAGTGTGATCGTGAATGGAACGGTCTGATATTATCTAACGGGGTGCGACAAATCGAGTTGGGACGGCCGAAAGCCGAATCTATCCCCACAGATAGACCTCGAGATATGCTGCGCTAGACAGGGAACGTATCTCGCAGGGTTGGGGGAGCTCCCGCGACGGGAGCGGGACCTTCAGCGAATCGCTGCTCTTCCACTTGCCGCCAGCGGGTCCTCCTTGCTCCACGATAGCCCCCCGTTTCGCAAGACGACTGCCTTTTGCCCTTCACTGTGGAAGCATTGCTAGTCGGCCAGCCAGTACTTTCCCCAGCTTAGTCTACTGCGCATCACGGGCCAACAGCAATCTCCTTGCTCGCCGACTACCTGGGACCGGCGACTTATGAAGGCCGGACGACCAACAGCGGCAGGTTGTCCACTACGGGACACCCGTAAAAATCACGCCTCTGGAAAAGAGCGGATAGCGATACCATCATTCCGACATTGGCGTCGAGCGAGCAAGATAGTTATCCCATCATCTATCATCGGGCCAGTACTGTGTATGCCAACGTGATGGTAGGGACTGGGGTCCACCTTCAGATATTCATGGACATATCACCACTTGTGTGGATTTGTCGGCAGAGACATGGAACAATGACTTGCCAGGCCGCAGTGAAACATTGTCACCCCATTCCAACATTGCCTGGTGCAAGCGATCGCCTGATCAGAAACTTCTGCTCGTGTGACCCCGAGATACTATCGGTTGTTCATTTTCTGACGTGCTCACTATTCTCGTTGCTGCGCAACTTTCAGGTGTTTTGAATCCACAGAAATAAGGAGGCCCTATCATCAAAAGCCCTCGAACTTATCATTATTGGCTGTTGATGTGGCAAAGCACGTAGCGAGTGCCTCAGGTAGCAGGCTAATTGTACTGCTTGGCCAAGGCCGGCGAGCTCACGAGGCTGGTGCTGCAGCCACTCGCCGAGGATGCCTCGCAAAGCAGGCACAAGAGGAAGGCAACGCAACGCAAGCCTTCTCACGGTGGGCACACCCAATTGCAGATGGTTGTGATGGCTTGCCCGTCGCTGATTTGTTTGAAGCAACTGTGGAGTAAGATGCAGGTGCTGCAGGTCCGTCTGAAAGCAGCAAAGACCCTGGCCGATGATACGGGAGGGGTGCGCTCGGGGCAGGCATCAAGTCTGTTGGAGAGAGGCATCATCGTGCAAGATCTTCACGATCCGCTTCTCGGTGTCCGTGTTAATGCATAGGGCGATGTAATCCGTACATACTACACAGCCCGGTCTCTCCTGGAGAAACACCTGTATTTCTGGGGTCGCATGGCCTGCAGCTCATACGCCAGAGCCCGCTTGAAAGGGGCCTAGAGTCGAGGATAGCTTGGTGATGGTAGGCCGGACGTCTCACCGAGATGGTGGGCGTTGAGTGTCGCCTCGAAGTCGCACTAGCGGCGCGAGAAGAATGGAACTGTGTAATTGCCTCGGCGTCCTCCAGCCTTGGACATGGCGACGGCAACATGCCTTCTGCCGACAGGAGCTGACTGGGCAATTCAACAGAGAGCTCCCCAGAGCTGCAACGCACATTGGCCATTCTCGCCGAGCTCGTCATCGGAGCTCCGCCGGCCGGCAGGAAGGCTGGCGGGCGGGGCTAGAGAGATGTCGCTATTCCAGATGCTGCTCTGCTGACGTTGATTGGCGGACAGTGATTCGAGGACGTCTGTAGGAAGATTTCGAGGGGCGGCCTCACAGCGCTGAGATGCAACCATGAGGCAGAGATTTGCCATTGACCTGTCGACGAGACGACAGCCAATGACACAAACATCAGGCAAGCCGGTGCTTCTCATCTGCGTCCGGTGCGTGTCCTGCAGGCGGCAGACAAGATTGGCGTCGTGCTGAAAGCGTGCTGTGTCGTAGTGGTGGGATGAATTGAGCACCGAGGGAGGGCAAGGTCGCACCAGCCTGCAACTTCAACAGTCGCCTCCCCACCTGTCGCTGCGGCCTTTCATGTTCTCACGCTGACCGGCCTGCAGACTGGCTAGGCTAGGTAGGTAGTAGGCTGTCTGAACAGCTGCGCGCGAAACCGCGAGAGAGGGATGAGATGCCCTCCCCCCACGCTGGGTCCCGTGTCGCAAAGGACTCTGGACAGGCCGTGTTTGTTTTATCCTGACAGTTCCGGCTGGCTCCTGAATGCCGCGGTAATGCGAGCGAGGGGAGCTTCAGTAGCGATGAGAAGCGACATTGCGCAACAACTCAATTCTTCTCGGATTGTGGGCCGGGCAGCTGTCGCTGATGGCGTCGAGTCTAGGCCCTGGCTGCTGCTGATATGAGCACCCGGCGAGATGGCATTTCTCGAGCTGCAGTAGCAGCAGCATAATAGAGGCGTTGTGGAAAAGGAAATATCGCGCTCACCGGAAACCAGCGAGGAATGCAGGCTGCAAAGCCCGCAAAACGCCAGCAAGCCGGGGAGGGTCTCCACGGCGTCAGGTCGGATACTTTCCGCCCGCTCGCTCACCAACAATAAGTGTCACCAAATTGCCTGCCGGTCGCGCCTGCCTCAGTTCTTGGGAGAGAGAGGAATTATCAGGACAGGACCAGAGTGTCAGGAGAGACCCCCACAGGACCTGATTTGCCTTGGCGCCATAGCATAAAATTCCCACCTTAACACAGCACAACCTACAGGCGAGAATGGGTGCAATTGCGCACCCTCGCACTGCAACTCTTGTTCTTGCGCACACCCGCGCGCGCACCACTGTTGGACAGAGACCAGCAGCCAGCAGGCCACTGGAAGTGGGAGTCGCAGTGGGATTGGAGTGGGCGTGGCTCGTGAACGGCTGCACACCCCCCCGCAGCATTGGAAGTAAAAGTCAGCGCAAGACCGCAAGTGAGTCGGTGGGTCCTAGGCGAAAAAGCTAGGCAGGCGACGCAGGCCAGGATGGTGCCAAGTTGCAAGACCCACTTCTGCTGCTCAAAACAGACCAGGGTGGTGCCACGACCAGGCCATGCTATGCGCACGCCTGGGCAGCAGAGTTTTTTCGCACACCACCAGCCGAGACCCCTGCCACGGGCCTATCTCGTACAAGGCATAGCGCAGATTGCCGCCTCTGGTCCTCCTGCAAGAGGGACCCACTCTGGCCTCTGCCCATGCCAGTGACAAGCCGCTCGTGTACCCCTCCGCAGCCGACACAGCCCAGAGGTACCCCCCAGAGCCCTCGATCGCCGTACCCCATGGCGCCAAATGTCTTAGTGCTCGCGGGTCCTTTGTGGTCATGGGCATCTGCCTCGCTCTCCTCCCACACTTTTGCAACGACCGGGGCAGGCAGAGCCGTACACCACACAATCCATACATAACGCCGGCCTCCCCAGCTTCTTAACCTCCCACCTCACATTGGCAACGGACACATCGTCGACCACCTCTCCTTCTTTCACAGGCAACCAACTCGCTTGTCTCGGACCAGCACTCTCGGTCGTGCTATGTGCCTGCAACCAGACGTCTTATAATCCAACTTTCCCTCGGGAACCACCTCGCCATCAGCAACCAGCCTCGTCGAACACTTCCACAGTCGCACTGCGGTTCTTCGATCTGCTTCACTTCGTCACAGAAACGGCACGCTTAGTCTCGTAGGCTTTGCTACAGCTCGCAGCCGCTGCCCACGCTTTCCAATTCAGAGCCTCCGCTCCTTCAGACACCACCACAGTTCACCATGTCTTTCGACTGGACACACCAATTCTGCCTCGCTTGCGACAAGCAAACCGATGGCGCCACCTACTGCTCCGAATCCTGTCGTCTAGCCGACTACGAAAAGACATCCTCGACTCCCAGCTCAGGGCCAAGCTCGCCAGCCTTTGCTGCTCCCTCGTATCAATGGAACTTCGCCAAGCCAGCGGCGACCAGCACCAAGTTCTATCTCTCGCCTGCCTTTGATTTCAGCAGCCCCCATCTAAGCGGGAGAACGCTCCAGCATGGCGCTGTTTCGCAGACAGAGGGAACTCGTGCCTCGGGGCCCATACTCTCGCCGTCGACCTCGCACACCAGCCTCTGCTCTATCCGAAGCACGTCTAGTGCAGGCCTTGACGCATCCCAACTCTCCGAGAAGGCAGCGAGGGAACTTCGAGCGTACGCCCGCTCCTTCGAGTCCGTCAGGCTTCAGCGCCGGAGGTCACACTAAGCGTCCATCTTCGACAACACAATATCTACGGTTTTCTCCTTCCCTCGCACAGCGACTATACCCTCATCTCAATCGATCACGGTTCATTCATAGAACGACGACACCACCACATTACACGACTCTTCCATAATCTCATTTGTCTCACCATTTGTTGTAACAAAAAAAAGGGCATACACCGGAGCACAGCATCATAAAAAGTTTGGTCACTATGGGCAGGATTGTTCTCTTTCATTTTCATTATGTACTCGGAGAGGCGTACGACCGGGACTCACATTGGGTACTGGGCGAAAGATACCGTGTACCACACAACGATACACCTCGGGGCATTCTGTTTTTGCTTGGTTTTTGGTTTTGCAAAGCATTTGCATCTGGGCAGGCGGAAGCCATGGGATTATGGATGGGCGGGCGGGCTCAGCTTTGTTTGGAATTCGGCGTTCGACCGAAGGCAGCAGTGGCCTGTGTGTGTTCAGAGAAGTTTGTTTGGGACTTGACGATCATGCCATGACAGGAATTTGCTGTATGACGGGTGCGAGTCTGTAATGGACTTGGAAAGTTTTTCTTTTGGGGGAGTGAATAAGAGATAGCATCGACTACCACAACCTGGCAGGCCAACTTCACAGTTTGGCCTCGACCAAGCCAAATGGATCTTCTCCAACCCCAACCCCAACCCCCAAACCACAAGACTTTTCTGATGATGCCATGGATACCGTTCCCGCGTGCAAGCCCAATGCCTTAGCTAATGATCATCACTGCTGGTCAGGTGCCCTCAAAGTTGCGTAAAAGAAGCTTCCCCAATTCTCCACATTCCAGAGCGGCACTAGCGGAGTTCCATTGCCGTCCCGCAACCGCGAGCCAGCTTTCGCAGTTTCCGCCTCCCAAACCAAGCTTGGGGCTGGCATTGGGCGGCAAACTCGCATCATTTCGGTCTCAACTTGTGTGCCTTAAGACGGCATTGGACGGCCGCACGCTGCAAGGAACAGAAGAACCAATCGAAGAATAACAGTTGAACTAGCGAGCCTAATGCTGAGGCGTGCTTCGTTGGAAACAGCTCATCCAAAGAAAGCCGCCCCTCCGCCCAGCCTTGGGCTACGCGCCATTGTAGAGGCCAATGTGCCTCCGCTCAACCCAACCCGAGCCGGGCCGGTTGGGAACCGACTCAGGCAACACATCACCATATTCTTCTTTGTCGTCATAGGTGAGGGCGAAGAGCTTGTCCTCCCCACCAGAGCTTTCTCCTCGCTCGCTTCAGCGCAGTCATCGATGATGAGTCGGCTTACCTTGCGGGCCACGCGGCACAGAAAAGCCAGGGTTCCCCCTTTCTCTCCGTTCTCGCATCCAGGAAGCCATCATATCCTTGCTTTCCATTCCACAGCTCGCCCGCCCCACTGCGATGAGCTGCTCCCTGCAATGAGTCGATCCTCCACTCGACTGGTGGAGTGCAGGAAGGGAACGAGAAAAAAAACACAGTCAAACTACTGATGGCCTGCAAGCGGGAAGAGAAAGGAGAATGTGCCACGCGAGCCACGTTACACCTCTCCGAGGACCCGAACGCCTTCACTAGCACAAGCTAACGCCGCCCAAGAGCAGATCACATACGCACATTGGATCTTGCGTTCGTGGCAAAGATGTCGAAAGGGTCTCTCATCACTCTCAATTGCCCAACCCAACCTATCGCGTCTGTCTTGCCGCATTGGCCCCGATAGATAGGGTTTCTTGCTCACATCCCGTCTCATCTCGACCGACCACCTACCCGTGAGGGGGTCCAGCCAAGCGGGCACCGGTGCTACATATGGCCCTTGCTAGGGACGGCAGCATTGGAGCTCACCAAGAAAAGAGCCCAAGCCGGGCCTAAAGTGAAAAGAGAGAACCCATGCGTTGCTTTGTGGAACCGTACAACTCGGCCGGTGCTGATGAATTTGCTTTGGCATTGGACGAGAGATGAGCACAAGGCGAAAAGGCCTTCAGTCTGGAATGGTGACCGCTCCAGACCCCTTGGGACCCTTTCTCCCAGGCATCCAGCGCAGGGCCACCAGCAAAATCTGGGGAAATGCCGCCATCGGGAAACGGGAGCACCCACAGCTGATGGAAAGAGTTCTAAAGCTACACCCTGACCCGCCTCCTTTCACTGGTGTCAGAGGCTCAGATGCGACTCCGCTTGGGTTGGGATATGCTGGCAAAGGCAAGAAGAAGGGGAAACCCCAGGTTATTCTCAGTCAAATTCGACCGAAGGACGCTCTCCTCAATTGGACCGGAGACTGAGATTGTCAGTTTCTTCTCCCAGCGGCGCCCTGAGCTATAGGCTCAAGGCTGGGCCAGTGCCTGGCTCCATCGGGAACTGTCTCGGTGATTCTGTAACTGCACAGGACGTCGTTCCAGAAGCGGAGAAACCCGTGGATCGACTCTCGGCGGAGCGGGATGCTCCCTCAAAAAATTGCTCTCGCGAAACACGCCATGGCCACAAACAGCTTCCTGTTTCTCAGTTCAGCCTGCTGCCAGTCTCCGTATCCGGTACGTAATGGCAATAATGAGCACACTCCACCGAAGAGCACGTCTTGTGCATCAGTCTCCGTCGGATCAGGCCACATCATCAAGGCCTATGGAAGATAGATGTCAGCCGTTTTAACGCCCAGGTGCACAGCATGAAGAAGAGGCATTGCGTCGTATACACTGTAGACATCTCCCGCTATCTTGTTGTGAACTGAGAAAGGGACAGAAATGGTTCGAGCTTCCATGCGGAGACAGCCGCCATTGGCCGAGGTCATCAACCGTACCACGGCTCCCTTACCTTGCTCCCCTCACGCTGAAACACGCTCGTCATCGACACAGCATGGAAGATCCCCGGTTTCCCTTGGGGGGGGGGGGACAGACGGCACCTGCGACGCTGGGTGCGCACTAAAAGGCAGAGGGTGGTACAGAAGGTGGTAGCAGACGGCAAAAAATAATAATAACAAGGGACAAGGCGGGATGGGCAGAGCCATGTTCGACAACATATTCGCAAGGGAGCACGCAATTCACCCAAGATGGGAGGAGGGCTCGGTGAGTCGCAGCGGATGAGCCCAATTTCTTGTAATGAGAACCAGAGATCTCCGAAGAGGGAGAGACCTGCAGGAGAAAAGCACTATACTACAGTGACATCCCGTTGGAATAATCCTCCCACTCTTATTGACCTTGCATGGCACAATTCTTAAGTTTTGCGGGTTAGTGCTGTGTTGTATGTGCTTACATACTCCCTGTGTGTAAATCTTCCCACTTACACGCCCACACCTTTAACCAACCTCCAACTCAACCCGTGCTGCAGGACCCTCGCTACATTCATAACCCGTAATCTATACTTTCAGTGCTTGAGCTGTGCCTTGGACCGGTATGCGCTATTATTACGCCCTCGACTCATTCTCCGGAACTTGGGTGAATTGGATACTGCCCTGCACAGAACCACCTAGCCCCTCTTCCTCCCTCGCTGTCCTACCTACCTGTCCCGCGCCGCCCGACTGGCGGACGAAAACTGATCGGCATCCAGTGCGCGCAATGAGCTCATCCAGCAGCAGCATTTCTCCCGGCAGCCACCGGAAGCCACGGGCAGGGACCGATCGATCACGGCAGATTAATTTTGCTCATGATTTTTTTACGTAAATGCACTTATTCTGGTAGTGTTTGAGGTGTTCGTAGTCATCGCCGGCCTTGGCGGTCGTTGTGGATTTTGAGTGTCAGCGCCAGGGTATGATGTACGTACCGTGGTTCCGCGGATGACATCAGGAATTTTTTATATGGGGGCCTTGTTTCATCCGGGGAGGTTTCCTTGGCCGTTCTAAAGGATGAGCTAAGGTAGAGTGCGTACATACACGCGTGTATCACTTGTTTACGGAGGCTGTGTTTTTTTTTTGGTTTGCTTGAGCCCTCTCCACCTTTTGGAAACTTCCAAGGTTGAAAGGCAGGGACATGGGAGAGTTTGGGTGAGCTGCCAGTGAGCGGAGCGGGCGGAGGGAGGAGCTGGCGAAGCAAGCTGTCATCGTCAATACCTCCTCTTCGGGAGCCATGCTGCCGTATTGAGTGTCACTACTGGCCAGTTGAGGGCCTTGGTGCTGTTGAGACTGCGCCAGAGTAATTCGCAATATCCATTAAGAGCACCGTGTCTAGCATTGCTGCGTTTCGCTTTTGCCCATATCCATAGCACCGGAGCCTCTCCCACTGACTTGCCCCCAGACACTTGTCTCTCGCTCCGGAAGCTCCCCTATAGGCTGGATGGCCATTGCTCAGCAAAGGTGAGGGGAGCATTGATTGTTTTGTTTCGAGTCGAGTGCTGGAGGAACACTGACATAAGGCTTGGTCCCCTCCGAGATTGGAGGGCGAGCTGGGGGGATCCTGTCATCCGAAAATGAGTCCGCTTTGGGAAACGAGAAGCAATTCCGTGATTTGGCTAGCCCTTGCAAAAGCTGTTTTCTTCCCTGGCGTTGACTCATCTAAGCAGAGGCCAGGTTAGTTTTGCCAATGACCCAGAGGGCGTGAAACTGCGAAATTCACAGTCAGACCGGACACCCGTGGCCCCATAGAATTGAAGCGGAGCGCCGGACTTCGAGCATGTCAGGGAAGCTGTTCCTTGAGTTGTTGCGTTGCGTTGCATGCCTTCTGCGCACAGTACGAGACAGTGCGCGACACACCCCCACTTGAGACTTGTTGAATGGCATCATTTTTTTTTTCTGTCGAAGACTAGGATCTCCAAGAAATCCTGCTGGCCACTATCAAAGCCGCTCCCAAACAAACGGGAGGGAGCCAATCTACTCTATGTCGTCAAACGCCCGGCTCGCCAGTCGGAGGTCGGAGGGAGAATTGAAAAGGCAGCGAGGCTTCCTGTTTCAGACAATCTATCTCGGAGCGAATCACAGGCCGGCGTCACCACGGCACGGCAGCGGGCGGGGTCCCTGATTGCCTGCCGGGTTTACATAATCCAGGCTGAAGGGACCAAGCGAGCCGCTCTGCGCAGGGGAGGGCCTTGTTGGTTCGGATATTTTTTTTCTGGTTCTTGTCGATTGATTGATCTTCCGGCATCAGACCTCAGATTTCAGCCTGACGGGAATGCTGCAGCAGGTCTAGCTGGCGCTAACATCCCGCCAGCGCACGCCGTCCATGCTTGTGGTGTCACAGCTGTTCAAGACAGGAAAAGAAAATTTTCTCTCACAAGCTTTTCACAGTCAGCCCCCCAGCGCCCCGTGTTCGCCCGGCCCTCATCCAGCCCCGCGCGTATCCTGCCCTACCTACGCCTGGCGAGATCGGATTGTTTGAGCGGAGGGGCTTGGTCTTGGTCGAAACGCCAGCCGAACCAAACTCTTGCATTCGTTGGGCAAGAACCGGCTCAGCAGCAGAGACTTTTCTCTGCTTTGTTCCATTCCACATCCGCGGCACAGCGCTCCTTCCTCTTCTGGCGATCCTTCGCAGCGAACTAATGACTAACTCCGACTAACCACTAACTTCGACCAGACCGCGTGCCGTGCCGCGCCGCGCCGCCCGGGAGCCGTTTCCGCCTCCCTGATCGGCATGGGCATCCAAGATCCATTTTTCTCTCTTTCTCGACCCCACGCTAGCCAGGGAGGAAAGGAATGTGCGCGCTGCGCAGTGATGAGGCCACAGAGGCGGATGGCGGACGTGGTTGGCGGTCTCCGTCTGCCAGTACGGGTTCCCGGAGCTCGTGGATCTTGTTTCTCCTTCGGGGCGAGTGCCTCGAGGCACGTCTAACGACAGACACTGCATTGGCCGGCTGAAAAAAAAGCAAACTCGCGTTCATGCTGCCAGACGTGTCAGCCACCATGCCATCCCCAGTCCCCAGGCGTGCCCAGCGGCGCAGGCCAACCAGCAACGGAGCCGCTCGAACACGCTGTCTCTGGTGCTTGGCGCCGTGTTCCTGCGTTCCTGTTGGCCGTTGAGGCTCCGCAGAGCCGTCGGGCAGCCCGTTGTTTGGTCGCTTTGTTCCGTTCCTTGCTGGCTTCTTGCCCCAACGACTGGTCGGTTTCGGGGGCCGGCAGCCCCTCTCGGCAGCCTTTCCGTTCATCCAACGCCGGGCTTGCCCGCCGTCCACTGGCTGAGTGAGCCGACATTCCTCCTTCTCCCGCACTTCGGGGTTCCACCCCGTTCGTTCACCATAATCGGCTTCCTGCACGGCTTCCCGCCCCCAGTGCCCTTTGCCCTTGCCCCCTTTCTCGTCCCCTTCGGGTTGGGGAACAGGTACCCAAACAGTTTGGGGTGGGGGGTGAATTGTGTGCGCTCTGTGCTACTCTACCAAGCCCCCTCAGAACAGCCATTGCTGTTGGCTCGATTCGGCGTCTTGCCAGCTTGCTGCTGCCCGGACACTGGCACAGCAGACAAACGGGGTGGGGCAAGACCGTCTCGCGATCTTAGTGCCACGCGATCTAAGACCGAGCCAATGGCTCGTCTTCCGCTGAGTCGATCTTGCGCCCAATTTCACAAATTTGTTTCGCTCCCCATGATCTCAGCCCGAGCGAGACTACTCTCACTGTTTCCCCCATGGCTTAGGGCCCCGCAACGGCGAGCAGCCTCCGCGCTGGAAATTCAAGGAGGGGTGGACGGGCCCTTCCCTCATTGATGATGGTCGTCTGTTGGATGAAACTGCACGTTGCCGCGGGCCGCCCTGACATCCATTCCTCTTCGTCAGCCGGCACGAGGGGACGGTTGGTAAGCGCTGGAGGGCTGCCGCTGTCTACGTGGACACGCATTCCTCGACTCAAAGCCTGACAGGGCAGGCAGGAATGTCGCGACCCCTGCACGAGTTCACGTCTCCAGTGCTGTTAAGAGTATTGATTGGTGAGACGGCTGCTTCTCAGCACGGGTACACCTGGCGAGAATGATTTGCTTTTCTTTTTCGCATATTTTGTGCCTTTTCTTACTTGTGGCTGTCGGGTCTCGGTCGCGTATCTTCCATATGGCTTGAGTTTTTTTTGCCTGAGCACGGATATGTGGTCGGAATATGTCTGGCTCTCTGGGCCTGGCTGAAAGTCAAGTGAACCAACATTGATGCCGCCCTTCGGCGCAGCCAGCCCCCATCATTGCTCGAGGGATGAGAATGAACGAGAGAGAAAACTTTTTCTCGATGTCTCGCGCATGTCCGTTGTCTCTGCCCCACGTCAATTTTTAATTCCCGCGGAACAGAGTGCTGGAATGGGGGGGTGCTGTTCCGGCTTGGAACGAAACTCAGTTCCGCCCGAGCTCACTGGGTCCTAACAATGTCGCTTGCCTTGCCCTCATCCGGGATGCATTTGTCTCTCGAGGACCCAGACGAACGCACGAAAGCCAAATCCCCGTTGTTCGATGAGGCGAGGGGACATCCAGTCACTTCCTCTCTCCACCTCCCCTTGCCGGGAACTTGTTTGGTCGGTGACGATGTGGATCTTCACCGGTGTGGTCTTGTGTAGGACAGGACGAGCTACGATATAGTATTCGGGCGGAAGGTCTAGTTGCCCATCATACTGGGTCTGAATTGTTTGTCTGAGAGAGGCGAGAGGCTGGAAGGCGCTTGCCTTGCTGCTTTACTTTTCTCACGCCCAGGGTACGTTTTGTTGTCTAGGCTGACGCCCTTGGTCAGAGCAGCTGGTCGTGGCGGCGAAAAAAAAGGGAAAATGAGCGTTGCTCGCTACCGATGAGTAAGCAACGATGTCTTCGACGCCGGCGTTTCATGGTCACGAAGGGACCCATCGGTGTGGAATGTTTAGCCGTTGAAGCTCTACTCTACCTCTATGTGCGTCATGGGGGCGAGAGCGTAGTGTTGGTCGTGTGACGGGATATCACCCATCATCGCCGCCATACTGGTTGACAGAGCGACTGACTAGTTGGAGCCGACAGATAGCCACCGCTAACGAAGGTTTGGGATGATGGTCGATGGCTAGAACTCTAGTCTCGCATGCAGGCTGGAGACACCGCGCTACCCGACGGCTACCATTCTGCTGATGTTAGTGCTTCGAGGCCGTTGACTTACTCAACCTTCAACTGCATTCTGTTAGAACCTTGTCAGGGAGGTGATGATCTGGGTGGGCTACCCGCCGAGGGAGGCGTGCCACGTTTTCTGCTCGCTTTTCTTTGGCGTGTCTGGGGATTGGGGATGGCGCGCTGCAGAGCTGACTGGGGCGAAGGCTAGGGGATCCAGTGAGTTGTCTGGCTGGCGATGGCGATGGCGTTGTATGGCGGGCCTATTTCGGATGGCTAGCACAGTGGTTGGGAAACTTCAGTTTGCCTGGACCACTTCTTGTCTCGAAGTCTAGACTCTCCAGTGTTGCGGTCTTGGCCGTTGTCACATGCATAAGTGCGTCGACCACGTCGTTTCTCGTATTTGTGGTTGCTTCTATGGGCCTACCTGAGAGGTCCTGGGGCCGGAGAGGCTAGTTTGAAGATGGTTGAAGATGCTAGGGTGGCTTTCTAGACTGGAGATGTTGCGTCCCGGGTCGCCGCCGTGGCCACAGACGAGTGAATGGGTGTTGCGAGAGGAACCAGGAAACCTGGGAGGAAAGTCACTGGCTGTCCTGGTGAGGCAGGTCGAAGGTTTTGCCGCCGCTTTGGGATCAGTCAAAGGCTCGAGACTTGATGCGAGCCGTCGATGCCGTTACTGAATCCCAAGTTGGATGCCACCTCAGTCAGTAGAAACATAAGCCCAAGCCGCTGTTATCTCAATGCCCCTAAAATGGCATGATTCCTTCAAGGCGAAGTCTCTTCTCTTACCCAAACCTTCCATTTGCTGCCAATGTATCACCGCACTCACAAGGCCAGCATTTCCGTTTACGACATTTTGAAATAGCAACACGACTTGTCTCCCTCATGGGGGCGCAGCGCCTGCCCCCACTCGTAGAATATTCAAGCCAATATTTCCCCCCGACTGAAAAGGGGTAATAAATACACACTTGCAACAGAGATCACACAGATATCACCACGGAAAATCTCGACTACCGTCATTTTCCGTCTCTACCCCCTTTTTTACCAAGCTATGATTTATATCGCAAGTCTATCCACGACCCCATCGATATCTTTTGCCGTCTCGCCTGTCGCACTCCGAGTCTCCTCGTTGCCGTCGGCTTTCACTCGACTCATTTACATATTTCTGCCTCGGTGTCCGTCGCTCACTCTTCGCCAAGCCTCCTCAGTCTGTCTTGGTTGCATAACCGCACAAAATAAAACTTGCTTCGTTGCAGAACCCCACACACTACCTTTTTCTATGGTATCACTACAAGTTCAAAGAAGAGAGTCAAGAACGGATCAAGCAAAGAAAACCTATGGAGAGAGTCGGTTGTTGGTAGATTCCTGACGAGAAATCATCATCCAGGCCAAAAACTTTCGTTCGGAAAGGCATAAAACCCACCCAGAAAAAAACGCCCACCCTCCTCATCATCGTAGCCCATAAAACTCCCAGCCGTCGTAGCTGCCATCGTCCGGCGGTCTTCCCCCCGACTCCCCAGACACATCCTGTCCTGTCTCGATCTCGTGCGAGGGGGCATACTCAACTCTCAGCTCCTCACGTAGTCAAAGCTCATCATCCTCCTGTTCAAGCTCTGAGGGCTTAAGCAGGCCGCTAACCTTGGATCGCCTCTCGTGCTCGGTAGCCTTGGCCGCATTCTCCTGCTGCTCTTTCTCCACTATAAATAACTCCGCGTTGTCACCTGCAAACTCTCTCAGAGAGACGAGGAAATCGCGGAGCGCAAGTCGAAACTTGTCATACTGGGTGTTCATCGTGAACAAGCCCGTGACAAATGCGGTAATTTGACCACTAGGATGTTCATATTAGCTTCCCGGTGTCTTAAGTAGCATCGTGGAACATACGGAGTAAGATTAGAGAAAGCGTTCTGCAACAGATTGCTGACGAAGTTGCTCAAGAACTCGCGGTTGCTTGTTCCTGCTTGTGCCTGGTCAGGCTGATAGACGGGACCCTGAATTTTGGGAGCCGAGCCGTCGGCAGGGGCAACAAAGTAGAACATGCGCATCAACAGCATCGATTGCGTCTTGAACCCGGCCTTGTGGTCCTGATCCGTCAGGACAAAGAAGACGTCCTGAAGGATGGTGATGAAAAACTGGTTGAAGAAGGCGTTTGAGGTCTGGGGGTCTGTCTTCTCAGCGATGTTATTGATCAACTCCAAGCACATGTTAAGTCCTGCGGTTTCAACATCGCGGTTATCGTGCTTGCTAGCCCAGAGGCAGGAATCGATAACGAACTTGAACTGGCGGTTGTCAAGTTTCAAGAGAGCTGCTCAGAATTAGCACCCAACATTGGACAAACTGTTGCGGTGGGATCTTACCAGGGAAGCAGTGGAGGTTGATGGCTCTGAGGAGGTTGAAGAACTCCACGCGATGCTCCGGAAACTCGGAGAAATCCTTGTTAATCATCTCGAGCGTGCACTCAAACACATTCTCCATGATGATCGGGACCTGGTCCTCCATCAACGCCTACGTTTTGGTAGTTAGTCTGGTGTGCAACTAGAGAAGAGGTCAAAGTGGAAGGCATCAACTCACCGAGAGCTTCGAGACCAAGGCTGTCATTGCCTTGAGAACTTCAGCGTCACGGGCACCAGGGACGTTGCGGTTATAGTCCACCAGGACAGAATCAAGAAGTTGGGGCACCATTTGGAGCCGGACGGCCTGTAGGTCCTCAGCTTTGTCGACGAATGTCTCAACAAGTTTAAGGATCTCCTTCTTGATAGTGCGGAGGCCGCGGACGTTAGGCATCTTCGTGGCGATTTCCCCCTCGCGAGCGACTGCTTCCGAGATCAGCTGGCTTGTCGCGGCATACATTTGAAGCATGTCGTTGTACAGGCGGCCAATCTGGGGGAAGAAGTAAGTGCCAATCGAAGAGCAAGCAGAGACGTTCGTCTTCATGATGTTGCCGATAATCTTGATTGTGCCTGAATCCTGGAGAATCGCAGGATTCATCGTGGCCAGCTTGATGATCTCGTCCCAGGCCTCGTTGGGAATTGCCATGAGCTCGGCCAAGAGCCTCTCCTGCTGATTTCGATTGCCTTGAGCAGCTACCATGTAGCCGCAAGCCTCGTAAAACGTATGCACCTGCTGAGGGGTCAGGTCGCAAGTGATTTTGCCGAGATTTCTAATAATCTCCTCAATGAAGGGCTCATTTTCGCTGGGCTGAAGGGCGACAAAGTGTCTCCTGCATTGCTTGGCAATTTTGATAAAAGTATCGCATGCCATGTCCTGGACACCTGGGTGCTGTTAGTTTACCAACAAGACATCGAAAGGGCTGTTTACTTACCCTCGTGGGACTCGTGCATGAACTCAAAGAGCTTATTCACAACCGTCTTAAGGAATTTCCAGTGGGCCTTCAGGAAGCGGGGATACTGGCCGACAATATACATGATATTGCTGGCCACGACGGCTTTATTGTCCTTTCCCCGCTTCATCTCCGTAAGACCCAGTAGGTCCTTGATGACCGTTACCAAGAACCGCTTCTCGGTTTCCTCGTTCATAGCCAGCGAGATAGAACCGATGGCCCAGCAGAGGACGTTGCAGTTGTGCCACGACCACTCGCTGCCATCCACTTGCCGTTGCAGCTTCTCGGTCATGATTTGTTCCGTGTCGACGACATCCAAATGGGTGAGGTAGACGAGACATTCGCGGATCGTCTTGTACAACTGGACGGTATCTGTCTCTTTCACGAACTCGCGAACGATCTCGCCCTCGTCGTTTTCGACAATCAGCACTTCCTCGGGTCGTACCATCTTCTCGATCATAACGATTCGGAGATTTGACAGGATCTCACTGTATTTGTGTTTGCGGAGAGGGTAGTTGGTGAGAAGCGCGGGGTTAGGAGCTCCGCCTGCTTGTATGCCGCCCATTCCCAGAGGGCCCATATCGGAAATGGGGAGAGACTGCATCTCCTCATAGAGTTCCTGGACGACCTTCAGCCAGTAATCCAGGCAGATCTTGAAGATCTCCCGGTCGTCAATTTGGGAGATTCGGATCAGGTAGAAGTGGCCGTGCGTGAGGAAATCACGGTTCGGGAGATTCTCGATAAGCTGTGGGAAGACATCAGTACTGGCGAGCAAGTAGATTGTGCGGCCTTCCATAAGTTACTTACAGGGAGATGCATCCCGAAGAAATTGCACAGGAACAGGGCAAAGTTCTGAATGAACTCCTGGTCACGCTGGTTGCTGTTCGGGTATGTCGTCTTGAGATCCATCGTCAGCGGGATAAACTTCGAGATCGTGGTCAGTGTCTCAGTAAACATTGACACAAGCTGCTCGTCGTAGGAGTTGGCTGGAGCGGTGTTCAGACCACCGATCTCAGTCAGGACCTGTAGCGTCACGTTCCGAAACTCGGGCACCTCGAGGAAGCGAGTCCGCAACGTCGTGATCAGGGTTGTCTCGAAGATGTAGCCCAGCGGAATCCAGTTGCAGAAGCGCAATAGGGTTTGTAGGGTCGCCTTGACGAGGCTGGGCTGGTTTGCGCTGCCCAGAACTTCCTGGCAGAGGTGGAAAATTTGGGAGAACTCGGCACACATCGTAGTCTTGAGGTTCCGCGTCTTCGTGGATGTCATCTGCTCCGCGGAGTAGTCAAAGACCTCTTCGGATAGGAGGCGCAAGATCGTCATGTTATTCTCGCAAACCGACAAGCTCGAGTGGCAGGCCACAATAATCTCGTTGATGAAGGTTGGCCAGTTATGAGGCCATTCTTGCTTCAAAACCGACACTAGCACGAGATTCAACTTGTTGAGAAGCGTGCGGTGGGACCGGAGGGCCTCCTCGCTATTCGAACACTGGAGGATGTACTGGACGACAAAGTTGCGGATTCCTGCATCTCGTTAGCCGACTGGCGGCGCGACACGGCGCGATAGCTTGCCTTGACACTGCTCTCGAGGCAGAACCTTCCACCTTGTCAAGATGACATTGTCGAGGACCTGCAAACCCAGAACTTGAATTTGTCAGCATCTCTACTGACAGTTCCTCCTGCCGGGGAGATGGGCACACACATTTTGTTTGCTCGTACGTCGCCCGGGACAGGATTTCGTCGACCATTAACCAGGCATCGGGGTCCTCTTTGAACTGTTACATATGACTGTTAGCCATAGCACAAGGCCGGGTAGCGGTGGGGAAAGGAGCTTACCTGGTTCAGGGCAGCCTGAGCCTGTTTTTGCTGTGCGGCACGGACAGGTCAGCCTTCCGTCGAGAGATGCCAAGATATGGCCGATGAGGAGCTTGGGATTTACCTGCTCGCCGCGGCCCTCATAGAAGGCGCGGACGGTAGCGTCTAACTCCTCGATACTGACCGGCATGGTCGCGCGCCGATTCGGTGGTTACGGAAGTTGTGAATCTCGCTGTATCGCAGTGTGGGCGAGGGAGGAGGAGGAAGATGAGGGGTACGGGCTGATCTCAATACTTGGCGCAACACTCGATGTGGTCGGGAAATGGGGAGATAAGGAAGGTAGGAGAGGTGCACTGGGGGCGGTAAGGGTTATGGGTGTTGGCAAAGGTGATAGGCGCCGTGGTGACGGAGACTCTAGAAAAGAGAATTGAGAATCGGGTTGCAAGCTTGAAAGGCCGAACCCCACCAGCCTCTTGATTGTTGCTACAACCCCGCCTTGAGACGCTTGACGAAAAGGCCCGCACGCCTAAGGTGGGCCTCTGGTTGGTGGGACACTCGCGTCCAGTGAATGGCGGCCAGCTGTCAACGTTCGGCCTCAAAACGGCAAACAGGCGGCAAGTTCAGCCTCGTCACGCCAGTGGCCCAGCGGAGGCAAGAGCTTCATCATCCCAAGTCCCGTCGGCCTTTGCTGACCAAGCTTTATGGTGGGCATTTGCCTGCACGAGCTCGCCTCTTTGCCAAGCGCGGAGGTGCGGATCCGCCTGCAACACAGCTTCTCCTGCACGTCACTTCCGCCAGGTGGGTTGGCGGATTTATTTATATGCCAAATCCGGACCCCTAAACGCCTGTTTTCTCTTTTCAACAAGCTATGGCTACCGCCCATCTGATGCAGCAAACTACACGTTGAGACATTCGGGTAAAGCCTAAACGTTCATCGCAGCACGGCTCTATTCTCTGAATGTGTCAAGTATAGTAACGTAGACATATACATCATTGTCACTACATCTTCAAATATATCGGTATTTTATGCCCCAGATATACGAAGACTGAGATCCAAGAAAAGGACCACATACAGCAAGACGCCGGACAGGTCATCGCATGGCTTGCAACTAAATGGCAAGGCCTCACTAGACCTGGAATTCGAACGTGCTACATTGATTAAAGCGATTCTTTCTTTCAGCCCGAGTCACCATGCTATACTTGCGCTTCACATGTCCTATGCCTTTTGGTACCCGCATTCTGCAAGGCCATCCTGGAGGGCCTTGATGGCCCGATCGATATCGCCTCTATTTGGGTCTAACTGAAATGATGTGAGCAGGTGGAAGTGAGCGGCCGGGGAGCATAGGGACTTACCACGCTGACACCCATGTGTCCGAACCGGATGTATTTGGTCGCGATCTCCTTGTGGATACCGCCGGCGAACACAACATTCTTCTTCGCGAGATTCGGCAGGATATCCGTCTGCTTAACTGCTTCGGGGAGGTAGATGGCTGTCATACCATGCGCCTGCTCATCGGGGCTCCCTGCCACCTGCTTGAGGCCTAAGTCCGCAACGGCCTTCTTGATCCTATCGGACGCTGCCTTGTGCAACGAGAACCGCTCGGAAAGAGGGCTTGCGAGAATTTGTGTCAGGGCCGTGTGAAGGGCATGGATTAGTTGAGGAGAAGGAGTCGCAAAGTACGAAGGCTTCTTTGCTTCGTAGTTTTGCATAACTAACGAGTCGTCAGTTGATTACTTTCACGTGCAGGTTACTCCCAAGTAAACGTACTGTGCGTCCAGTTCTTCATGGAGGCGAAGTATGAAGCTGGGGGGGACTTCCGGCCTTGGAAAGCCTGCATCGCCCGCCCGCTGAACATTGAGATAGAGAGGCCAGCTGGGCAGCCAATGGCCTTCTGACTGGCGGTAACAACACCATCTAGCTTCCAACCATCGAAATCGATTTCCTCACACGCGACGCTGCAGACGCCATCGACAATGACGAGCGTTTCGGGGGATACCTTGTGGACCAGGGCCGACAGGTTCTTCAGCTCGCTCAGCACACCGGTCGAGGTATCGACGTGGGTAACGGTGATAGCCTTGTAGCGCTTCTCCGACAAAGCCTTCTCGATCTCGGGCAGTTGGGGCTTGTGGCCGGGAGCGGCCTTGAGTTCCGTGACATTGGCGCCGTAGACCTTAAGGCAGTCGGCGAAACCGTCGCTAAAGTACCCGGAGCCAAGCACAAGAACATCCTCGCCAGGCTCGATAAGGTTGGCCGCTACGAGATCCCAGCCCAGCGTCCCGGATCCAGAGATGACGAACGGTTGAGCGGCGGGATCCGAGGTTTGGAACAGCTTCCGGAGCATAGACAGAGTCTCGCCAAAAGTTGCAACGAAGGCAGGCCCAACATGGCTCTCGCTGAGAGTTTTGGTCAGTCCCGCCTGCGCGGCGCTGCTCGGGAGAAAACCTACCTGTAATGACTCATGGACTGCAAGACCGCGTCGTCAAATTCGATGGGCCCCGGGATGAGGAGGGTGGCATGCGGTGGCTGTGACGACATCTTGCGTGTCTGTGTCTTTGGTAGGAGTGAGGTATCGATGGTGCTCGGAAGTCGCTCGACGGTGTAAGGGGTATTGATGGGATAGTCGGGAGCCAAGTGTCGTGAGATAAGGGAGAGGCGCGCGGGGGGAGTGTCCGGCGCACCTGTTCGGCGGGGCATTGAAACCCGTCTACTAACCGCCGATCGGGCAACGGAGGCGAACCTGGATACCTCGGGTATCATATGCACGCTGGCGCTGCTCTCCACTCCAAGACGTTACAATCTCTAGGCGGTACCGCGTCTCACGTGTCTCAAGCTCGGACGAGTTGGGGAAGCAGTTGGAGGCCACCGGGCAATTGGGGGTCTTGGTCTTGCCGTCGCTTATAAGCTCAGCTCGGGGCATTTTCTCCCTTGAGATGAAATTGTTCCTTTCTTAGAGGCTGTTATAGCGTCTACGGTGTTTTTTCGGGGTCTTTGTAGCAAGGAGGCCGGGCGGTACCTGCCGTAATCGGAACATCCGGCGTCTCAGCAGCGGGGAACCTAGAAGTGGGGAGGCTGATACAGCGGCTCCCCGCACCTAAGCCTCAGCTTCATCAGCCACCAACTACGTTGCCGTCCAGGGGGCTTGGTCCTTATCGATCGTTCACCGTGGTCAGCCCGCCAAGACTTGCGACGAAGCCGCGACTTCGTAATCATCGAGCTCAGCAGCCCAGCGACGAACCGAAAGCTCCAACCCCGGGCCCCGATCCCGAACCAGGCCAATCCCCTCCAGGCGATTGAAATAGGAGATAGGCCCGTACTCAACTCATACATCTTCACTCTATCACTCCACAAGTCACCTTGGAGGGAGTGCGCCAGAACACGGAACTATACACACCGACGCAATAGTTGAGCAGCAGCTAGTTGGTCGTTAAAGACCTGCCTCCTACACGATGGCCTTCCTAATCCTAGTAATTGGTGATCTTCACATACCGGACCGCGCGCTGGACATTCCCGCCAAGGCACGCACCATTTGATCCGTCATGCCCTCCGAGTACTAATCCGTTACCCCCTGTCCCAGTTCAAGAAGCTCCTCGCTCCCGGGAAGATCGGCCAGACACTCTGTCTAGGCAACCTGACGGACAAGACGACATACGAGTACCTCCGAACGATGGCACCAGATCTCAAGATTGTAAAGGGTCGCATGGATGTCGAAGCAACGTCGCTTCCGCTGACGCAGGTGGTGACGCACGGGAGCGTGCGCATCGGGTTCCTCGAAGGATTTACGTTGGTGAGCAACGAGCCGGATCTGTTGCTTGCGGAGGCAAACCGGCTCGACGTCGATGTGCTCTGCTGGGGAGGCACCCATAAGTTTGAGTGCTTCGAGTACATGGACAAGTTCTTTGTCAACCCGGGGAGCGCCACGGGCGCATTCTCGACCAACTGGGCATCGGAGGATGACAAGGTTGTGCCAAGTTTCTGCCTGATGGATGTGCGTATAGCCTGTCCAGATCACGTCTGGCGAGTGTGAGGGTTGGGGGAGTTGCTAACAGTTCGCAGGTGCAAGGGATCTCGCTCACATTATATGTCTACCAGCTAAGGAAAGACGAGAATGGGACCGAGAACGTCGCGGTGGAGAAAGTCACATATACCAAGCCTGTCGAGCCTACCGGGGCTTCGTGATGATCGACCTGGAGGTGTTCTAGTTGCAGCGGGAGCCTGATTGGAGTAATGAAGTTCATCGGTGAGGAACACGGCAACTCACATAGGGAATGGTGTCACACTGCCTTGCCTCGTGCGGCTCCTCATCCATGATTAGCGAGTGCCAAGAAAGGCGTTGCATAGCCAGGATGCCCCCCAATAGCGCACGCTGGCGTTCTGGCTAGCCCGACTGTTGATTGTCTTCCCGGACAAGGGCAGAAACTCAGTTGTGGGATGGGCTGTGGAAGTGGGTGATCTGCTGGATCAGAATCTTTATCCATACTGGCTTCATCTAGCCCCATCTCAATAGTGGTAATGACAGCGCAACCAACAGTGAGCATCATCAATCATCTCGGATTTCTCTCGGCCTAGCCAATCCTCTCATACAAAATTAGCTGCTCCTTCCATCGCACCCAACCCCTCTCTACCCAACCATCAACAAGATCCAAACAACGAGTGAAAACCTGCGTTTGTTGCGCCTGGTCATTCATCCCCCAAACTCCCATAAACAAAAAGAACCGCAGCACCAGACGCTGTGTCATGCATGCATGCTATGTTCCACGCGAGTGGGAAAAAGAAACAAATCCAACACATTGCCCTGAGGGTTTCATATTCATAGCATCATGCTCCTCCTCCTTGAGATTTTGTCTCCTGCAGCCTCGGCCGCATCGTCGGCGCCCGCGTTTCCTGAATGGTCGTCGTGGTAGTCGGCCTCTAGCGAATCCATCACCGCCGGTCTCTTCGGGGCCAGCATCGACGCTCGCTTCCGTCCGTGCCCTGCGGAGCGTACCTTTGTCGGTTGCGATGTCTCTCTACCATACGGATCCATGGCAGTGGCAATTTCACGCAGCGCCTGGTTCGCAGCAGCGGATGCCCTCCTAGGCTGCCTCTTCGTCCTGGTAAAGTCTTCCGTTGGCGGTGATTCTCTCGTCTCTGACGGCGCAGGCGACGAGCTGGCAAAGTCGTAGACGTCAATGGCATCAAAACTCCTCTCGGCGTTGTTCTTCGGCTTTGCGGGCGCGGGTGCTTCGTCTTCCTTCACCTGAGGGGGTGCGGCGAGTGATTCCCTCCCCACGCCGACTGCTGAAGGCCGTCGTCTCCTCTCCAACACTACACTGCTCGGCAGTGTGTCTATCGCCGCAGCTTGCTGATCCCTCTGCGCTAGCGGGCTCAGCATGCCTTCCTGACTCGTAAAATTCCTCGTAATAGTGCCCTCCGCTGTGAGCCTCGCCCATCCTTCCGAACCCGACTTGCTCGCTGACATAGGCGCTAACTCGTCTCCCCTCTGACCGGGCGCTATACCCGATGTCGAGACGCGAGGCTTAAATTTTCCCTCGCCCGATACAGCGTCGAAGAGCTCCTTTGTCGGTCGGCGCATTTTGTCTCGCAAGTTGGGCTCCGCGTAACTGATAGCCGCGCGGGCGCGTCGACTCGGGCGTGACGTCTCACCGTCTACCGAGAGGTGACCCGGAGGCGGTGTATCGAGAGCCAAGTCCCGCGGGGCGGAGCGGTCTGGCGTATCAGGAGAGATCAGGGCTAGTCCGGGAGTGTTAGGCTCGCATAGTTCCGGGAGGATGGCAACCACCATGGGTGTCGGTTCGGGCATGGAGGGGATCTCGAGTTTGGGGATGGGGGCTGGTTTCCGTTCTCTTTCTCTTGGGGGGGCATCCTTGAGGGAGGTGGACAGCTGTTGCAGCTTTATTGGTTTCGCCATATCGTCCCTCGTGGCCTTTCTGGGAGAGGAAACATCATCATTGGTGCTCCTGGCCGAGAGCGGCGGCCTGGCATGGCCCTTCTTCTTGCCCACAGGAAGCTCTTTGATACTGCGGTTCTTCGAGATGTCACCGGAGAGAACCTTCTCTGCAGTCTGGGGCCTTGTGGTAGAATTCTCTTTGCCGGGAGGGACTTTCACGACCCGAATATCGTTTTCGTCGCCAAATTTCCTCTTCGCGCCAGCCTTTGCAATTGGCACGACGGGAGTTGGTGTCGCAGCCTTGGTGCACTCCACCTCCGTCTCAGGTTTAGTTGTCTTGATGGGCGCAGATTCTGGCTCTTTTGGGGGCTCTCTTGTGGGCTCTCGTACGGGCTCGGGGTTGTTAGGCGCTTTTCTTTGGTAGTCGAGCTTCGGGGGTGATACGACATGCTCGATCTCCTTACCACTCTCCTCAGCTTGGCTTTGGGTTTCTGTCTTCTCCATACTTTTGACAGGTGTCGCTTTTACAATATTCTCATCGACAAAGCGAGAGACAGGTGGCGGGCCAAGATCCGGTGAATTGGATGTGTCTGCCGCCTCCGCACAAAGTGCTAGAATCTGTTCGCTGCTACAAGGCTGTCAGATATGTTGCCTCAGCAGGATGACTTGTAGACTCACTTCATAGTGGCACGCGGGTACGCCTTGTTCTCGTAGATAGGGGGTAGCCTTCCCTCCTGTGCTGCAAGGGTGTCTGGATCGACTGCTGGTTCGCGGTGTTTCCTCTGCGCAGGACTCAGGAGACCCCTAGGGTTGGGCCTTGCATGTCTTCTTCTTTCGGGGGAGTGCCGTTTGGAGGGAGGTTCTGTGCCGAGGCCGGCGAGCATGGCGCCCAATTCAGCGAGCTGTGCCTCCATCTTGGACTTGATCTCGAGCGCATGGTCGGCTATCCTGTCAGCGGTGTTGTTTTCGAGCTCCTTCTCCAGGCGCATGATCTGGCCTCGGAGGTCAAGGTTCTCGGACAGCAATCGGGCACAATCATTCTCGAGGGTCCGGATGCGATTCGACTGGTTTGAGTTGACTTTGGCGAGGTCTCGATTTTGTCGCAGAAACTTGCGACGGACTGGGGAGTAGAAACATTAGCCATAGAGCAACCAATAGTCCCCGGGGTTGCTGGACATACGAATGTCGAGATTGCTCTCCATGGGTGCGGGCGGCTCGTTGAGTCTAGCCATTGCACATCGTCGCAGCGCGAGAGCTTCAGCAGCGGAGCGAAAGGGACTGCAAGAGACGCGACTGTGTGCTGTATTGTCGACAATGGAGCAGCGATTGGCGAGTCACGGGTTATCCTACAGTCGATATGCAGAACTATGGAGTGCGAGGGTGCGGTGAGGACTTGAAGAGAGTGGATGGAATAATTTCGCTGTGTTCATTTCAGAATGTTTACTTTGCTTCCCTAAGAGGTTTAGCGGCTATAATGCCCAACCCGTTCCAGGTGCAGGGTTGACCAGCAACCGAGCCGTTAGCCAACCAAGTCTGGTCTGTAAACCCCACCAGGGTCAGCGGCCCGGCACGACCTCTGCAGCACGTCAGAGGCGTGGCATTTGATCGTTGGCGTCAACCCCACGATGTTCTTGCCCTCACCCTCGCCACGATATTCTACATTGCCAGCATTGCCAGCAGCCCGTACGCTCTTCCCACCGCCAGCGCGCTGTTGTGCCGCGATCGCTATGTCCGCCTTCCCTACCAGATCATTCTCGGGGCACATGCGGCAGCCGTCCATGTCGGCGAGCGCAGCATCCACAGGCCAGTCCCCAGCGTTGCTCGCACGTGTCAATGAGAAGAAGGCCGAGCTGGAAAATCTCAAGGAGCTTCGTAACTTGAGCGCATCAATGGCCTCTCAGATGGAGGCCTTGGAGCAGAAGCTCGCGACACTCTCTGATGGGACGGAAGCCATCGCTCTGGTTCTCGCCAACTGGCATAATGTGCTGAGGGCGATCAACATGGCATCGGGTATGCCGTTCCCACCAAATCGATTATTGTCTGGCTCTTTACTAACGGCAGCAGCAAAACTACCAAAGCCGAGCGCAGAAGAGGGCGCGGCATCTGAGCACTCGACACCTTTGCCACAGACGCTTGTCCGGATTCCAACGGAACATGCTCCGATTCTTCACGAAGTGGTGGCGGCCGCTGAGGAGGAACGCGACTAAGTGCAGGTAGCCGACACCTTGTTCGACACCAAACCGACCAAACAACATCCTAACGTTTTGGCAATAGCCCTGCCGGTTGGGAAAAAAAGCGATTTAGGTCTCACCCGGTCCCAGCCGCTAACTTTGAAACGCGATGATACTATACCGACATCACCTGTCAAGGTAGCATGATAATCACTATCAAAGAAAGCCGAGCCTTCAACTCAAGGCACGCCACACGCCAGGGCAAGCAGGCACAGTGAGAGCATCTTCAAAGTGGCTCAACAGTGACCGCCGGGCATCAATGCTTGTACCCCACTTGGCTTTACTCAACCCGCCAAACAGCCTTGCATTATAGGTGGGGGCAACCCGCGGAAAGCCGCGTCAATCTCGCGTTCCTTAGTCAGCACTTCCACGAGTCGCGCCAGATTGGAGAAGTCGCCGATGCATACTTTTTCTGAGGGGAAGGCACGGTAACCCCATGTTTTGAGAAGAGACACAGTGCAACCTTGAAATGCACGCGGGGATGCACAGGCAGGGGATCACCGCAGGGAAGCCGATTAGAGGAGTAGAAAAGGCAAGCACAAGGCAATATACGCGGTCGCGATGAAGCGAAGAGAACCGAGCTGAGCTGCAAGTGCACCCGTGGGCGGGGCTCGACACGGGAAAGTAAACAACAAGGGAGAACCTGTTTGAAATACCCCACGGCCCCAGCTGTCTCCAACAACTCTGCTTCGCCTCATCAGTGATTCTCGTTCGCTCACGACATTACGAACATCATTGACTCAACACGTTTTCGATCAGCCTTCCCCGCGATCTTGGAATTGCTGTTTCTTGGACTGCCGTCAACTTTTGTGTGGGAGGATCAAACACCCCTCGTTCCCCTCACTCTTCAACGGCCAATCGCCCCTCCACCGTTTTTTATCCGCGAAATTGCATTGCCAAAACCGTTGTCCGTGCCCCTTCCACCGTGGCGTCTCTGGATCGGGACCTCGCCTGCTACCCTGACTTGCGACCGGGCTTGGCTTAGTTTGGCACGTATTGTTGCGGGTTAAACGCAAAGGGGATTAAAGCCATGGCAGGTGGAACGCGACCTCGACCCGTTGTCGATCTCAACATCCACGATGAATATCCGCATCACGGCACCTTAGCAGATCACTCCAATACCATCCACACACCATCCTCCGTCCTCGGTGAACTTCACTCCGGCAACATTCAGAATATTACGAAGCCCACGGTCGAGTCCCTGACTGCTGAGCTTGACAACTTCCACATTGATAGCTCTACCAAGGAGAACATTTACGATCACCAAGCGCAGCACCCAACCCGAGCCCGTGGGCGCAAATCCCGCCCTCAAATAGAAACCAACACCTTTCAGTTGCCGTTGGCGACACAGTACGAGGAGTGCGCTCCCAGTGACCTTATCCACCAACTGTCTGGTGCCGACGCGAGTATCTTCTCGCCCGAATCAGAAGGTAGGTTCCGACACCAAACCCTGCCCTTCAACTCAACAGTGGACTAACCCATGGACTCTTTTAGGCTCTTTTGCGGAAAGTCCACTTGAAGCGGCAGTTCGCGAGCTCCCCAGCAACAACGAGCAGCTGCTGAAGCACCACGCAGGTCAGTTCGAATGGGTGCTCACCCTCCCGGCGACCGTGAACGACGGTTTCGATTCAGTCAAGAGCGATAGACCTCTCGATGACACCTCGCGTAAGGACACCAGGTCGCATCACGCAGGAGAGAAGAGGGTGCTCTTCGGTTGCAATCTCGTCCGCCGCAAAACGCCGCCCGCAGAAGCTGTTGGCAACAACCATAACAAGCCAGCTGACGTGTTCACAATTTTAGCGACCCGGATTGAGGGTGATGAGGATTGTAGCAGCACCAAGGCTGCCACTATTGATGAGATGTCAATTGTCTCAACTTCGCAGGCGGATTCAACCATAATCAGAATGGACTCGCCACACGCCGAAGTGGCTGTTGCGCGAAGGACTTCGGGGGCTGCCCTCGGGTCGAAGAAGGATGACATCGTTGACCAGATAATTGCCCTACCACCAGCGAACCCGACATCACGGATCGAGGACTCTGTGGAAGCTCTCGATAAGCTCGAGGAGGAGCTTGAGGCCCTCGATGAGGTAGCCCGACTTGACCGAGTACTGTCCCCCGAGGAGTCGAAGGGTGGCACCATTGTACAGAGCATTAACACTTCCTTGAAGCGTACAGCCTCGGCCGCCAAGAAGCCTGTAAATGGTACGGTCCGGGTCAGGACTACCGCCGACCGGTCCTCGTCGGTGCGCAAGTCCATGTCGTCAGCAGCCTCCCGGGACGATGAGAAACCTGTAACGGCCAATAAAGGCCCCCGAAAGTCTCTCGTGACGAGGCCAGCCAGTCTGCTCCCACCCAAGCCGCCGGCTAGGTCTAGCAGGCCGCCAACATTATCCACATTTGAGTTGCCTGGCGAAGCAGTAGCCCGGCGTCTAAAGGAGCAGCGAGAGGCGCGTCTCTCGCGCCAGATCGATCCAGAGCAGGCAGCACTCGCTGTTGCCGCCTTCTCCCCGTCCAAACCCCACGCGAAATCGACGAAGGTACCCACGCGACCTACTTTCGAGCTACCAGGCGAAGCCATCTCTCGGCGCAAGCGCGAGGAGAGAGAGGCCAAACTACGTGCACAGGAAGAAGAAGAACGTAGGAGGCGAGAGTTCAAGGCGCGTCCGATTCGCGGGAGCATCGTACCCAGTTCATATCCACGCGAGACAGTCGCCAGCCGGGCACGGCAGGGCAAGTCGTCAGGGCAGCTCGAGACTGGGGGCTCTGCTGCCGGGATGTCGACGCCTGGCACCGCCGCAAGAAAGAGGCAGTCGATGGCGGTTCCGACTTTGACTGCGATGCCGCGATCGTCGTTCAGCACTACACGTGGCCGTAGCGAGCTCACGGTTGACTTGGTGGTGGGTGGGACGAGCCGCGGGACCTCGACGTCAACGGGTAGCATCCACGGCGGCGGAGCGGGTACAGGCAGTGCCATTAGTGTCAGCAAGCGAAGCACGGTCAGCACTGAGGATCAAGCGCAGCAGAAGGCTCGGGGCCGGGAGATCTTCTCACGCGAAAATAGCACTGCTGCTGATCGAGAGCGAGAGCGCCGCGAAAGGGAGGCGGCAACCAAGCTCGCGCGGCAGGAGGCGGCTGAGCGGTCGAGGCAACTCAGTCGGGAGTGGGCCGAGAAACAGAGGGCGAAGAGGGCTAGCTTGATGGGGTCAGAGGAGTGTAGGAACATTGTTTGATAGTCCCTTGTTATCATTAACGGTCGTATTTGCATAGCCGGGGCAGGGTTTGACCGTTTGGAGTTTTGTCTTTTGTCATTGCTTTCCTAGCTCTCCTTATGATTAACTAGGCTTACTAGGGTTTGGGCTGTGGTGGAGATACACATTATTACGGAGAATATCCATGCTCGAGAGCATTCGCTTCAGAAAGGGCACAAGGGGTAGGTAGCTGGTAGCCGCCGTGGGCTTTATCTTTTAAGTTACCGTGGCCAGGAGTACAAAACAACAATGATTTGTTACAAAGTTTGGTGTTCCCATGTTTCGTGGGCATTGTGACATAGTGAGACTATATGTAATTTGGTCACGTAAGGACTGATGACTTCAGCGTGAAGTAGGCTGGGATTCAAAGGGCCGGAAGACCATTGTCAAACCCTCCAAGTCCAGGCTTAACATCGCTGGGAACTGAACTATGCGACAATATGATACTGCAGAAGAAGCCTGTTGTATCGTTTGCCTGGTATGCGATTCGTTGATTGTACTTCGTACACTTCGCACTTCAAGTCGTAGCACCTTGGCCAGGGCATCGGTCCTGACATTATGGGTTCCCCGAATAAGCCACAACTCAAGGATCTCTTTTCACACACGACCATACCCACTGGAAAGCTCGGGATCCCGTCCGCTCTCCCATAGATAAGCCAGTGAGGGCCTGACTAATAGTTGGGTCGGTTTCGACCGGCGAATCCCCTGGTGTTGTATGTTTTATGTTTTATCTGTTATTTATTATATATACTATTGGGGGTTAATGGCTTGTTTTTTTTGTTCGCGTGAGCGGCCAGCCTTTTTGGCTCAAGGGCAATGACCAGGACATCGCTGTCGTTTGGTTTGCGAGAACTACCTATCGCACTATACTCTATGTGGGGGACCCCAGCCAACCTCCGCAGAGCTCGATTGTCTGGGAAATTTAGCATCTGGCCGTTTCGCATGGTTTGAATAGTGCACATAATCTGTACCCATGACGTCCACTTTACGCAACATAGTAAGGTAAAATGATAAAAGGCGGCCTGCTCTGCCGGTAGCAAGGGCGAACGGAAACCGTTACCCATCTGGTACGCCGTACTAGGCCGCTGTCACACCGGAAGAAGGGAAACAGCGGCGGCCCAGGCGGCGCCAAGTCTAGTCGACGCAGGGCGCAGAGCTTCCAGCCGGAATCTCCACCTCCACATCCAAACCCCCATTATCCGAGTAATCAATTCCACAGCGTCGGGAAGCGAAGCAGGCGATCCCGGCCGACTCGGCGGCCATGTGCCCGCCCCTGCGCTACCTTATTAAAAGAGCGCGACGGGAGGGGTTCCCGTCGCTGTCGGCGCGGTGGTTGTCTGCGCTCGGCGTGCTCTTACTCCTGATCTTCTACCTCTCGGCACAACATTATGGGCTGCCCCTGATTCCACATCCCCAGAACCCCGATCTTGGCATCCCGCCCTCTCACTCCACCATGCCGAAGCCCACACCAGCTCCGCCCGCCACCGGCCCGCCCAAAACCTCCAAGCCGGCCGTCACCTTGCGCCAGGGCAGGTATGTTGGCGCTGTCATCCTCTCTTCGAGCCACTTCCCCCGCCCCATCGAAACTTTCCGCGGCGTGCCCTTTGCTCAGGACACGGCCGGCCGCAACCGCTTCCGTCCGCCCCAGCCACTGCCGCCCTCTGACAAGACGTTTGACGCCCTGCGCTTCGGCAAGGCATGTCCCCGTGACAACTTCCTGCGCGGCGACACGGGCGAGGACTGCCTGAACCTGAACGTGTATCGGCCTGCCGGCCTGGTCGACGGCGATGGCAACCACAAGGAGGCGGACGGGAGCAGCAAGAAGAAGACGCTGCTGCCCGTCATTGTTTATGTGCATGGTGGCGCCTTCAATTCTGGGTCCGGCATTGAGCGCAACATGGCGAGCTTCGTGTCGTGGGCCGAAGACTCCATGGTCGGTATCAACTTCAACTACCGCGTGGGTGCCTTGGGGTTTCTGCCGTCAGACCTGACTGCTAAGGAGGGCCTGCTTAACCTTGGTCTAAGGGATCAGCAGTTTCTTTTCCAATGGGTGAAGAACAATGTTGAGGCGTTTGGGGGTGACCCCGACAATGTCACTATCATGGGGCTGAGCGCCGGGGCGCATTCAGTATGTGTCCGTGACGATATATTTGCGGTATGCTGAACTAACAGATTCAATTAGGTTGGCCACCACTTGATGTACTATGCCCGTAGTCCTGAGCCCGCGCCGTTCGCCAAAGCCATCCTCGAGTCGGGCGCCACCACGGCCCGTGCTGTCTTCTGGCCTACCCACCCCCGTCACCTGGTTCAATTCCGCGAGTTCGTTGCTGCCGCGGGCGTTGCCGGAGTTCCAGAGGAGGAGATATTCGAACGTCTCCGCGAGCTCCCGTTGCTGGACATCATGCGTGCGTCCAGGGGCCTCTGGGATCGGTATGCCCGCAGTGTAACTTGGCCGTTCCAGCCGGTTATTGATGCACCAAACGCGCTTGCCAACTCCAGCCAGCCGGACCCAGACAAGGGGCCCGCTCCGCCTGTTCTCATCCCCGATCTTCCTATCAACTCGTGGCGCCAGGGCAAGAACATGCGTATTCCCGTCATGACGGGCTACAACACCAATGAGGGCACCATCTTCATCCCCCACGAGGCCAACACCAATGAAGACTTCCGTAACTTCTTCACCAACCTCATCCCAGGTTTCTCTGCCTCCGACCTTGACGCCCTCGAGCGCCTGTACCCAGACCCGGTAACCAATCCTTCCAGCCCCTACGCCGCTGTTCCCGTCGGGAAAGGTCGCCAGTTCTCACGTCTGGATGCCGCCTACTCGCATTATGCCTACATCTGCCCCGTGCTACAAACAGCCCACTTCCTCTCGTCAGATGCTACCAACAAGAGCCCGGTGTATGTTTACCGCTACGCCGCCACCGGCGCCTGGGGCACCGCCAACCACGGCGACGAGGCCCCCATCGTCGCCCATGACATGGGTCTCCTCGCCAGCGGCCGTCTCGCTGGCCTTACCGCCATATCAGACGTCATGCATGGTGCCTGGGCCCGCTTCATAGTCTCCAAGACAGGCACGCCTAATCCTGCACCGGAAGGCAAAGGTGTAGACTGGCCCGTCTTTCAGACCCCCTTCCCACCAGAGCAAGCCGACGAGGTGTGGAAAGGGGTCGTGAAGAGGGGAGAAAAGCCATCACCAGGCACAGGAAGAAAACTTGTCTTTGGCGAGGGGAATGATGAGCGGTTCGTCGTGGCGGAGAGGCATCTGGGATGGTTTGGTGCTTCACGGGAGAAACGACACGTTGGCACACCCGTCAAGGAGGAACAGTTGACAGATGAGGAGATTGCTGCGTGCCGGTTTTGGTGGGGGAGGGTTGAGCTCAGCGAGGGCTTGGGGACCAGGGAGAGGAGAGGAAAGTTGTAAAGGGCTCCCATCTATTGTTTTGGGTGGGCGATGGTAATTTATAGGAGGATTTGGCTTGTTGCATTTGGATATCTTTGTATAGTTTTATGTAGATGTATCTGAAGAAAGTCAAGATAGGCACCTGTACCGCAACAGGTGACTGAGTAGGTCTCGAGAATACATTCCGAGGTGGCTATCACAGTGATTTAGGTGTACAATCAGGTACGTACCTCCCGGATTAGTTGAAATAAGCGGTATGTTTTATGCGGTGAGAAATAGGGGTTAGGTCTAAAAGATCAAACATGGAAGGAAGAGATCGAAGCAAGTTCCTAAAACGGCTGGAACATAGAAGTGCGCTGGATGGTTTCGGGTAGGTATGTGGAAGGGAAAGTTAGTGAAGAGGTGGAAAAGGAAGGGTAGGTTGATTGCATGGCTTGTATAAACTCGGAATAACCTAGTATGTATAGACGTTGGTGAATTAAAAAAGAGTCCACGGTGCATTATCATAAGCAGATGAGCATCAAAAGATAGCTCACCACATCCCGTCCATCCGTCCATCCGGATTCTATGTACACGTATATATGTGAGTGAGTGCGGCTTAAGCCCCCAACCTTCAAGAGTTCCACGTTTTGTTACTTTTCCTCCCCGTATTTTTCTACCCTCTCCTGCTGTTACATGAATCCATCAGGTAGTTGCGCCCAGCAACCCACCTACTCCTAATTACAGCCCCACACTCTGATACATGGCTATCTTAACAAAACAAAGCAGACCGGATATCTGACGGGTGCAGCCAACACTAATTTGACAAGAGCTGATATATGCGGGATACCAGAATGTACGAATTAGCCCAGATTTGGACATTGGGAACCCGGCTGGGTCCAGTCGTCTCCGTATTATTATGGTGCGTGCTTGTGTTGCCCAGGTGCTGATTGTGTAGCGTGAGCCCGAAATGACAAAAGAATAAAAGGAACCCCTCGAAAGACTAAACAAACTACCCCCAATGTCGTCCGAAGTATACTTGCATGAAAACGCTCGTCGGGATGGGTACCCTTATGCAAAAAGGAAATGACAGTTGTGGGTAAGACAGTACCGCCAAAATGGTCCTCTTATTTTTCTGAGTAAATCAGAAATTTTGGGAGATGCCGGCGCTCTGTTGCGGATAGTGGGCTGGGTTTTCGATCCGTGTATTTCGTCTTGCTGTCACGTCGCGAATCACCGGTTGCCCAGCCATCTCTGCCACACCTTGCCGATTGGGGGGAGCGTCGACGTACGGATTCCCATCGCCATATTGGTCGTATGCTGTGTTTCCACCGAATGCAGCGCCAGGCGGTAGGTCGTCAGACCTGTCGGATCGGGCGCCAGTGCTATATTGCGACGAGGCATTTGAGGGTCCACGATGCACATCAACGCGGTTATTGGCGACTGAAGGACCCATTGCGCCCATCACTTCGCCGTCTGGTGTAGGAGAGCCCCGGTCACTCATGAGAGGTTCCCCTGACCGCGTGTCAGACACACCTCCCCGGGTGGGTGAGGTCGCATCTGAGTAAGCGCCGCCGCCACCCGACATAGTGGTGGATGCTTTCCTTCCCGTTGAGCCTGCGAGAGTGGTGGAGCCCCAGCCCCGGTACCCAGAGGAACCGTCTTCCTTCATCTCGTACTGACCGGCACCGGCACCGGCGACCGCAGGTAGCGTTGGGTCGGCATTGGGATTGTATCCGTACTCCTCGACCTCTTTGCGTCTCTCCTCCTCAGCATCCTTCCGTTGTTTCCGCTTGCGCCAGAAGAAGATGCCTGCTAGAACAAGAAGGGCGACGGCGGCGATCGGAACTACAACCGCCACAGCGATCTTCCCGCTATTACCTAGACCGGAGCCTGAATTGTCGCTGGGGTTAATGGCAGAACCCGCTGTTGTCGACGTGCTTGGCGGCGCAGTGTCCGACCCGGTAGGATTTCGCGGCGGCGCAGTGACGGTCTTGACCGTAGTGATGGTTGAACCACCAGGATCGGTTGTCACAATGGTTGTCGACGACGGCAGTAATGGACTTGATGTGGTTGGAATCGTCGCGCTAGTCGTCGGCGTTGTGGAAGTCGAAGTGGTGCTGGGTGTTGTGGAAGTCGATGTTGTTGTTACTGGTGGTGGAATAATAGTACTTGTTGTCGAAGGTGGCGTCGGAGTGGGCGTCGGGGTAGTGCTTGTTGTAGTTTCGGTGGGGACGGCTGTAGTAGCTGTGTTAGTGGATGCTCTTGTAGTGGGATCCGTCGGCGTTGTCGACGGTTCCCCCGTTCCATTCGTACTTGTAATATTAGAAGACATGGCGAAGATTCGACGCCCTAGGCGCGGATATTCCCTATATGGCCGCGACATGTTAGTGTTGATGCGCGTAAACAATACATTGTGAGAGCGTTGCACAGCATGGCAAAAAAACCAAAAAACCAAAGCCCGCCGCCACATCTGCCCTTGGAAGAGCATATGTAGAAGAGTGCTATGGTGGGTCATGAGGATCGCGGAGCAGACGCCTGCGACAGCCCCGGGTTGGTTGCAACGCAGCCGTGTGTGCTTAGACAAACGTCTGGGTATCGTGAGAGCAAACTGTGAGGTTACGAACCTTTAGGCTTAGAATGAGTTCCCAGTTGGCAGGCGCGGTGGCCGGTGCGTAGTGCGTGTTTGAGAGCAAAATGTTGAGACCAAATGAATGGCTGCGTTTATTTGCCTGAAGTTCGACCAGTCGCGTGGCGGTTACCCGGCGTCAGGGGCAGTCGGGGGGGGCCAGAAAACAACAATAAATCGAGTTCGCCGTTCCAAGGGGTGCTTCGCGAGAAGAAAAATCAAAAGAACGACGGTGAGTGCGAAAATGAATTGAAAAGCGAGGGACGGCAACTGCGAGGTTGTTGTCGAAAAAGGGACGAACACGGGTGGGACGGGAACTGGGCAGACAAAGGGTGACCCAGGAAGGCGTTGCAGGGGGGCTGCTCCCCGAGAAATTGAATTGGTTGTTTTTTCGCGGGTCGCCAAGCGCAGCCACGAAAAGGACTCGTGAAAGAAGCCCACGAGGATTAGCGCGAGCACAGCCTGCCACAGGTCCGCTGGCTTTGGGTGCAGCGAACCAATTTCGGCGATGGCACCGTGGGCTGACGCTCCTCCGCCTTCGTATCCACCAGCACCCGTGGATTGGGCACCTTCTCGATTTGTCGCTGATCGTGTTCAGCTTTCTCCTCCCACAACCCGTGATTACCACCGCGGTGGTAAGTTTTCAACTTGAAGTCGGAGCTGGGAATAGTTGCAGGACTAAATGTCTGCTGATATACGCCGTCTATGCGCTGGTTCCGCCGGATGGCAAATTCGGGAAAGATGGAAATCGGTTGCGGCGATGATGCCTGGCCGTCCAAATTGCGTCCGTGCTTGCTTGACCTTGGACGATTGAGCCGGGTGGGGCCCTGCCTGCGCTGATGATATGCTGTAATGCACAGTCGAATTCGAAGTCAGCCGTTGACCCAGCTGTTCCTCTCTCGCCAACCTCTTGTTTTATCCAGCTCGGGTGGTGCGTGTGATGCCAATTCACCGTCCACTTCACGACTTTGAGGTTTTGGGATCGGGTTGTACGTGCGCCGTAAGCAGCCCGGTTTTGCGCTCAGTCAGACGCACGATGCGATTTTTCGATTCTGCGATGCGGTGCCGGTGCTTCCGTGCTCCAACTCCCATCCCAGTGGAACTTGGGGCTGGCCTTCAATTCTCACTCCAAGCGTGGTTGACTGAGATGGTAGGGTCAGATGTTATGCCTGTGGGTTACCGCCGCGCTTCTCCCAAAGCGGGTGTGGTCGCTATAACAGCCAGATTTCGACGTAAGGAGGTGGCTTGTGTCCCGATAATGCTGTTTCGACTCTCGCTCCTAGTCTCACGGCGGCAGGCGAATGGGAGTGTGGGCGACGGCTCGAACCTGTCCGAGTTCGAGACACTCGACGCCACGAGCTGAGAGAACCTTGGGGTCGTTGGGTTGCCGTCCTAGGCAGCTGAGGTTTCGCAGAAGACGGAAGGGGTGAGGGCCGGATGCCTCTCACTCACGCTGCGCAGGTCGTTGGTTTTAAACCTATTCAACTTATAGAGCCCGCATGTCCGATCGTCAGGTCTCTTTCCCGGTTCTGACATGCGTTCGCAGTACGCGCACATGCAGCACGGGTGCAGCAAGCTGCCTTAGCCCACTTGAATGCTCTGATAACCTGATGATGGGATGGGTTGCTGGAAGAAGGGGCCCCACGACGGCAGATGTGGCAGAAGGATCGATCCCTTGCCTCACACTTTTCCTCGTCATACATAGTATCCTGGCCAGACCATGCTCACGGAAAGCGTCCTGCATGCGGCAACCCGTCCTCCGTCGCACAAGGGCCGCAGCTGGCCAATGCCAGAGTCCCTGAAGACAACTCACTTCACCCCGCAAAGGAACCGGACTGCTTCTAGCCATTGTGTGCCTCTGACAAAGAGTCCCATCACCTCGATCATACATCTGGAGGCCAGCATGTGCTCGGGGGCTAAGACTGAGAGATGCTTAGTCTAGATCGCGGCTCATATTAAGTGATATTGCCCCGGCTGGCAATCCCCTTGATAAGAAAGAAGGCACAGCCAAGGTTGCTGCAAGTGACGTTAGCGGCGTCTCGAGACTCCCAGCCTTCCAACAAACTCGAGAGAGAGCAAGGTTGGGGCCTTCAATAATTCCTCGTTGATATAGGGGTGTCTCAACGTCATCCTTCCCTCGCAGTGGGTAAAATCGCTGGAGCGTGAGAGAAAAGCCGGGAAAGCGGGCAATTGAAGGCCAAGGGCGGGGAAGCCTCCCCCGGTGGGAAGAGCACAGGACGACAAGGGTCTGAGCCGAGGGTCGATCCAAACCGCAGGAAACCCGGCTTGGCAGTCTGTTCGCAGTCTGGCGATTTTCCCCTGCTCCGTAGCTGACATTGTCGTCTCGCGGGGCTGCAAAGAATGCAAAGAAAGTAGCTGGAAGAAAGGAAGTAAACCATTGTGTGGCTGTGCCTGTATCGGTAGCTCTACGCATTCCATGACTGGATATACTCCACGCAGCATGCACGCCATTGAGGTATAAAAATAACTCCAGAGGCATCCCGACGCCACTTGGCTTTTGTGGCTTCTCTTAGCGTTTCTTGGTGGCGGACGACACTCCATCGGCCACTCTCCATCAACCACAAGACATCACGCGTTTGCAGAGTACGAACCCATCCGTCTTGGTATCCAATTGATATTTCTCTGTCCTCGGAGCTGGAAAAAAAAGGAAAATAACACTTGGGCAGACTGCGGCCCGGAATCGACGGGTGAGGGACTTTCAATGTGGCTCGCCCGCCGACCTCGCGTCCAGGATTCGCCATTCCGTATGGATCCGGTCTGTCCTGCAAGTGTGAGTGGGGAGATCTGCAGAGAAGGCTACTCGAGTACTCCGGCCAGCTTCGGATGCCGATACCTATCAGGGTTTATTCCGATGTATTAGAATCTCCCATATCTGCTCACTGGCCGGAAAGACGGAGGCGATTTTTGGTGGTGGAGCCCGGCCATTAGAACAGAACAGCGGAACTGACGACGAGCAACTCTAGTCAAAGAAATGGTAACTGTACCTGTTACTGAGACTGGACAGGTAGAGAGAAGAACCATACCGAAGCAGTACAGCCGACGTCTCGAGCGACTCCACGGACACAACTGAATATCAACATCATTGCGCCAGTGATTTAGTGGTAAAATCCATCGTTGCCATCGATGGGCCCCGCGTTCGATTCGTGGCTGGCGCATCACCATGTCTGATGAACACAAACATTCTTTTTGTGGTTCTCCATATTTTTGCTCTCGCTAGTTCCAGGGTCGTTTGTGTGGTGGGCAGATACGGTATCGGATAACCAACATATCAGTTGCTGTCAAATCAGTACCGACAACATGCCCAGAGATATATTTTAGAGAGACGGCGTGCATAGCCGGCGTTTTTTACTTGTAGCACAATATCCATACTTAGGTGGGAGACTGAACATATGTATATACGCACAGGCCTAATAGCTCCCGTCATACCTAGGCCCCTATTCTGCGGGTAGTTCAGCCGCAGTTCTCCCTGGGTCACTTTCACATGACATCTACACGCCTTCAGTTGACCTGATGTGACACATGTCTGGATCTTTGCTGGGCAGTCGGGGGGCAACCGCTCAACTGTAATCAAGTGTTAACCAGCAACCCGAGCATAGCGATGAATCAAGTGTTATCCGTTGTGCCAGTGGTTTTGAGAAGACAACATCAATATATTGATTGGCACCATAGGCCACATCTAACACGAAAGCGCCCTTGCACCGTATCCTATCCTATCTATAATTGTAAATGCAGCAAACAAATCATGCCTCCTTGACGGCGGTCATGCTCCTGGCTAAGCTGGCTGCCATTTTCCGTTCTTTCGTACATGATGGTGGTTTTGCGTGATATTGACAAAAACAAGACATTACCAATATACCGACAGATAGAGTATCAAGTACCACTGAAACACGCTAATGCTCAGGAGAGACGCTCGATAAACCCTACCCCCAGAGTAAATGCAAAGGGGGTTTGTTCCCGGTCCATAGGGAGCTACTGGGACAGGCCTATATATCCATCATTGACCCAATAGCAAGATACGGAACAAACCGAGATGCCTATGTACAAAGCCACCCTGTTGGTGTGACGTTTCTCGGCCTTAGGTTAACTGAATTGAGGTTGCGCTGGAAGACACTCTGCGCGTTATTCTAATCACGCATGCCCCACTGGGGCTTCAGCTTGTCTTGCATCGCGACTTGGGTGAAGATCGTATCGCCTGGCAACCGGCTGACTCGTCCAGCGCCATTGCGGATTGCGCCGAGCTGAACTGCGGAGATACCACTTTTGTTGCTACGGATCGAGCCTGTCTCGCTCCTGTTGTCGGAATCGATAAACTTGCGGGGGGGCGCAAAGTCCAGACCTGTGAATGTGCTTGATTTTCGGAGGGTATGACTACGAGAGATTATTAGTAAAAAGTACAAAGCACGGGATGCGATCGACTTACGGGCTGGGCAGTGCGGGGAGCTCCTCGAAAGCGGTCACTAGAGGAGAGTGTGAAGGAACCACGGGCTTGTAAGCACGTCGCTCCCCAAGGGGGCTTTGGGACCGGCCACGAGCGCGGCTTCCGAATGTCTCTGGCGGAGCGAAGTCCATCGAATTAAAGATGGCGAACGAATCGTCTTTGAGCTTAGACGGTGTAGGAAGTGTGTATAGGTCCGTAGGAGGAGGGAGAGGCTTCTTAGGGCCACCTCCAAATTGACTTCCTGACATCGCTGAACCCGCCCGAGGACGCCCGTACGCAGCCGAGGCCGAAGAACCCGGCCGAGAGCCTGGGCCCCTTTGATTAGATACGGAGGATCCAGGTCGGGGAGGTCCACGTGGGCCCGGCATCCTTTGGCCACCCATGGAACCGTGAACCTGGCGAGGAGGGCCACGTGGGCCAGGGAAACGTTGGCCTGTTGGCGGAGGCGTCATTGCCCTCCTGGCGACTGGTTGAGAATAAGGCATGACGAAAGAGTTCGAGGCGGGGTCAAAGTACGGGGCATCCTGGCCATAGCCCTCATTGTAGTCGTCATAGTACTGATTGTTGCCCTGGCTCTGGCCATTGTTCTGGCGATGAGGATTACCTTGTTGGAAACCGTTCTGGTGTTGTGCCGGCATGCGGGGCACGGGGGGTGCGTTTGACGGCTTAGTGTCCTCAAAATATTCCTTGTAGAAAGATCGAATCCGGTTTGCCCTGTACTCAGGATCCTCTGTCTCCATGATCTCGTCAGGTGGAAGAGGGCGGAACCCTACAGAAAGCCGGCGATTATCGCCTTGGGGAACACCCAAGCCGGGTTGACCCCCCTGCTGATCATAGAGATGTGACTGTCTCTGCATATTTCGGCCTCTGCCCTCTTCCATTGGCTGCAAACTTTGGGGTTCTCGTGCCGTCTCGGGCTCCTTTGCGAAGTCACTATAGTCATAGTAGTCCATCGGTTCCTCGATGATGGGCCCGGTCGACATAGCAATAGGGCCCAATTGTGGCGCCGTAGCCGCTGGCGTACTCTTAGCAGACTCTGCGGACGAACGAACTGATGGCTGCATGGGCTCAAGTTGATCTACGAGGCCCAGGCCGGTGGCGGTCTGGCGGGAAGAAATGGTGGATTCTTGGCTTCGATGCTTTCTCTCGTCAAAGGGATTTTCGTATCTCATGTCCACTCCGGAATCTGCCGGACTGGGTTGGACTGGCGAGATAATTGGCTTCCGGGCCATCTTCTGTGCTACTGCAGGCGGCTCCTGTACAGCTGTGCCAATAGGAAAATCGGTTTCTTCTGGATAAGGGGCCATTGCTGTTGCTGTATCATTTGCAAGTAGAGGCGGAGCTCGCAGCGACTCTTCGGTGATCATTGGCGCGGGCTTCGCATAAACTGGTTCGGGAGACGACAGGTTTGACTTTGGAAGAGAATTCTGACGCGGAGGAAAGCCTGGTGAGTTGAGAGGCCGCTGGAATGAACCTCTATCTTGACGGCTGCTCGACCGAGAAAACGGGGGTGAGTTCTCGTGCCCTTTCATCGGCAGAGACCGAACCGAGCCAGCGTCACTACCGGCATATGCGGCGATTGGTCTGTACGGGTCGTCGCCTTGGAGGCTCCGGGCCAACGAATTGAGCGACTCCCGTGAATTCTGCAGAGTCGGCGGGAGAAGGTATGGGCTAGAAAGGTTCATGTCCATGGACATCTGCTGTCGTTGAAGACGCGACTTATCGTCCTTTTCTCTGCCCAAAAAGCTCTTTCTCTTCGTCTTTCCTCCAGTGCCAGGATGATCCAAGCCAAAGTCCAAGGATTTGTGCGGGTCGGTCATATCTTCAAGCCTCTGCTTCTTGACGCCTCGCCGATGGAGGTAGATGAGAGCACCGAATGCTGCGACCAGGGGGATGCTGTAAAACGTGAGTCTATGATCTAAACGGGGCCCATCCACGAAGACTTACCACACGCCCAACGCTATAGCGACGGTCATCGATTGGCCTCCAACGGGCTTTTCGCAAAGGTTTGCCGAAGCACATGACGATTCGGCGGCTCGACCGACAATCCGGGACGGCATGCTGACGACCCACGCTAAACTACCCATGTCGGCGTCTCGTTTGACTCCGGGCACTCTGGGCCCCAGGGCCATTCCACGGCCTTCAAGAACAAAGTCGCCCATCTCGAATGGTCCCTTTTATCCCCTCCCCTCCCACACGTCGGGTTGGAGATCCAAACGCTGTTTGATAGAAACAAGAAAGTGACGCCGAGTTAGTCTGGCTGGGCGGTTGCCGTTGCGGGTAATGCTGGAGAATGTCGATCTTAGATACCACGGATTAATGTTGTCATAACGGTCATGCGGTCGGAATGTTTGCCGAAGAATCTTGCGTGGCTGCTGGTGCTCTTGATCTAGATCCGAGCTCCTGGTGAAAGAGACACACACACAGCGGGCAGATCGTGAAGGAATGGACTGTCTAAGGCTAAGCTAAGAGCCTTGAATCGATCGTTCGGAAAAGAGTGTCGTGACGGGAAGAAACTGAAGTTCGTCTCGTCGGTGAGGGTGCTGCAAGAACTGTTGGGTAAAGAATGGCGCGCCTGCTGGCAGGCAAGACGAAGAGGAAAGACGGTAAAAAGAGCGAGATATCACACGTCAGTCGACGGTGAAGTTGGTGGCCGTCTGACCTCGAACTGGAGAAGCTGGAGACAGGGTAGGGAAAAGAGGACAAAGGCAGGTGCAAGAGGAGCGATTAGGATTACTGAATAGTTTTGACAAAGTGGAAACAGCAGCGCAAAGCCCTCGTCGGGAGTCGGCGGAGCTTCTCCCTTCTCCCTTCAGGGCCTGGAAACGACAGCAGCGGGCCCCCGACCTGTTCTAGCGCTCTGCTGCTCCCCAAATCTCCGCATTGAGGAAGGGATTGCAAGCCCCGTTCGCGAAGAGGCCGGCGTCCATGTTGCCCTCGTGAGATGCCTGCCCCAGCAGTGGACGAATAGAAATTGCTAATTTTACCGCGCAGGGATCCAAGCCGCGTCCCGCCCGCTGAGTGGCCAAACGCGATGAAATGACCCAGTCTTTCCACTGCAGGCTATCTGTGGGCTTCAACAGCCGAGAAGCTTTACAGGGTTCCAACGCCTAGCGCCATCTACCCCCGTCCGCCCACTCACAGGCCTCGAATGAAGCCTCGATTCCACCGTTGCGCAACACCAGGATCTCGTTTTATGCAAGGCACCAGCACAGCACCCCGATGGCGCGAATCCCGTTGACGCTAGCCCGCGAACCAAGTCTTTCGAGAGCTGGGTCCCCTGGAAGATCACATGTACCTTTCGTCCACCAACATGCTACTTGGCGAGATGAAATTCCGGCAGGTTCAGGGGCCTTCCACACGGCCACAGCTACCCTCGGTCTGGAAGCCTTTGCAATCGAATTCGCATTGTTTCCAGCTTTGTTGTTGATGCAGACGGCCATCGCCAGTTCGCGCACGACATTCAACAGTTTGGAAGAGCGGAACCAAAATCAGGTTGACGAAATTGTATATAGGTGCTGCCACAGCCCTGTACGTGCTCTTAGTGAGTACGCGCCGCCCTCCCGATGATAAGCCAGCTACCTGGAAAGATCTGCAAATAATTATTCCCATTAGGGCCGAACAGCCCGTTGGTGCAGCCGGACCGTGCAGCGAGGCAGGCAACATGGGATTGCTTATCGCGAACCATAAACTACAGCTACATAATCTGAGCACGCGTGCCCCCTTTCAACGCGGCAGCAGTGACCGTACCTCAACCGTGGAGGCCTTGCTCAGACCCCCGAGCTCTGCAAGAGCACAACCAAGCCACGAGGCTCGATCGCAGAACCGTCGTCTGTCAGCCGAGACCCTGAAGAATCCGTGCATCCGTTAGCTATACTCAGGTACTAAATATCTATCTAAGGCACCCGAGAAAGGCGGTGCCGCCACCTTGCAGGCGTTGCACAGCGCGCAAGCAACCCGTGAGATTATCCGCACTCAACATATCACTGGAAATAACGCACCCACGGGGCTGATGATGTGGGTGTGGCGTCGAGCAATCCAACAAGCTGCAGTCATCAGGAAGGCTTCGGCTACCGTTGTCAAGCCTCTTATCTGACGTAAAGTTTTCAGCTTCCTATCTGATGACGCCCTTTTCTGGTATTCTGCTCTATTCTTTTGTCTTGTAGAACTCGGGTGCATACTCAAGTAGCCAGCTCTTCTCAATCTTCGTAATATCCCGGATAAAAGTTTTCTCTCCTGTCTCCATGACTTCGTGGAATATCACCCAATCAGCCTTGCGATTAAACATGATAGAGCTCGGATGGGCGTAAAGCGTCGTGGTTCCCGACACATTGCGGAATGTGCCATCTGCCTGCATTCGCGCAGCGTGCGCGAAATACCCCGTCGTTAGACACCGGCGGATCTGTGCCGCCAGGCCAGGCGAGGCAGAAGACGCGAGAGACTCATCGACAGTTACCCCAAACCGCTCGACATACCGTTTTAACTGTGCCCTGATGCTCACAGCCCGGGTCATCGTTTTAAAGTTGATGAGATTCTCGTGGCAGAAGCGGGGCTCTTTCCGGCCCTTTGTCACGAAGGCCTGGTAGACGTTCAGAAGTGTCAGATGGTCACCCTCTTCGGTAGCGAACATCCTCTTTGCGCTCTCAGACCGCTTCTTTTCTCCATCATATTGGACCCAGATGCTGCCCCCTAGACTGGTCATGGCTGCTATCGTCAAAATCTCGCTCAAGCAACCAAACGACGGCGCGGAGAGTAGCGTCTTGGCCATCATTGGCTCGACGGCCAACTCCGCCATTCTCAGACCGAGGGGCTTGGTGAGCTTGGCATAGTCATCCAACGCTCCGAGCGAGTACAGTAACTCCAAAGCCCGGGTCATCAGCTCGGCAGGTGGTGGCGTGAGAAAGTCAAATCTCAAGACATTGTCGATGCCCAATGCCTTGAGCTGAAGAATAAAGGGCGCCAAGTTTGAGCGTTGGATCTCAGGGACGTTGGCGTCTGGTAGGTCTTGGTAAGCCCCCTCTGTATAGAGTCGGAAGCACTTGCCGGGCTTCGTCCTTCCTGCTCGGCCTGCCCGCTGCGCTGCAGAGGCCTTGGAAACTGGAGTGACTGTTAAAGATTCGATGGCTGTTAATGGGTTGTATGCTCGCAGTTTGACAAAACCGCTGTCAATAACATAAACGATGCCGTCGATGGTCACTGAGGCTTCGGAGATATTGGTTGAAAAGATGACCTTCCGAAAGTTGACCGGTGCTTCTTCGAACACATACATCTGCTGCTCGGTCGAAAGGCCAGCGTAGAGTGGCAACGGTAGGATAGACTCCGAACCTGGAGGGAGATTCACAGAGCGCTCCGATACAGCCTGCACGGCTTGGTCGATCTCCTCTCTTCCTGTCAAGAAGACGAGAATGTCCCCCTTCGGCTCGCTCTTGTGTATGTCAAGCACGGTAGATACCGCCTTTTCAAGATAGTCCTCTGACGCTGCCTCCAGGTAGAGAATATCGATCGGATATGTCCTTCCTTCCAGGCTGATAATGGAAGCAACTTCTTTCTCCAGTGTCTCGGCCGGTTTTGGTTCCTCGGAGGACTCGAAGAACCTGCAGAACTCCTCAGCTTGAAGCGTTGCACTACTGATAATGATTCTTAGATCTGGCCTCTTTTTCCGAATCTTTTTCAGCAGTCCGAGTAAGATGTCGGTGCTGATCGACCGCTCATGCGCCTCGTCAACCATGATGACAGAGTATCGAGAGAGCAAAGGGTCCACCAGTGCCTCTCTGATAAGGAGGCCATCGGTAAGAAATTTGATACGCGTGGCGGCAGAGGTGACGTCCTCAAAGCGAATTGAGTAGCCGACCTCCTTACCGATCTCGCATCCAACCTCTTCCGCAACTCTGATCGCAATTGTTGTTGCAGCAACCCGGCGAGGCTAGTGATACATGTTAGCAATGATGCCAGGGGCCAACTAAATAAGGCAAACGTACCTGAGTGATGGCGATAGCCTTGCCATCTGCGCACCATTCTGCCTGCTCTAAATATTGAGGTATCTGTGTGCTTTTACCAGAGCCTGTCTGGCCAACGACAATGGTTACAGGGTATGTCTCGATTGTGTACAAAACTGCATCCCGGTGCTTAGCGATCGGGAGTAGAGCGGTCGGCTTATGGAGAGCAGGAATAAAAGTTGCGCCAAGGTCAAGGTCGGCCATTATGATATGAAGGAAAGGCGACTTAGATGGTAGTTGAAAGACAAGCGACCTGGGCCTAAGATCTGGAGCCCGGAGCCTGCAGACCGTGAGGTGCGAAGTGCGAGGGAACCCACCACCTTTACTGGTGGTTACTCAAAAACACTTGGCAGGCTTAAGCAGGTATTTCTGACTATTTCATCATTGGTTTCCGGAAGTTTCAATGCAAAACCATAAAAAAAAACCAGTTATTCGGCGTTGATTTCATCCATGAGTTTGGAGGTCTTAACGAACGTCCTCCTAAGGAACGGTCCGTTCCCTGTGATCTCATTTGTTCTTGGGATCGTGGCCCCCCATTGGATGAAAGCAGTGGGTCATCTGATTTGTGGCGCACGACGCTGTGCCTTAGGCCAAAATCATGACCCTCAAATACCTAGGCGCCACCGCCCGGTTTACGAGTCCACTCCTTCCCTCTCAACGCGATCCATCAACCAGTGCTCCGCACAATCTCGACTTGTTGCCCTGCTCCAGTGACGTTCGTCTGTCTTCCACGCAACGCCCGACCTGGACTTGCATCGTCGTCCTTGTGGTGCTACCCAAGGAAAAAAACCTCCCAGTCCGCCGCAAGGATTGATTCCCAGCTGCCGTTCACTGCGTATTTCCTTTCTCATCTGCTCTGGCCGTGCGCGCGTGTTCTTTCCACCAGCAAGTTCCCAGCTTGCTTGCTTGGAGCAACTCACGTTTGAGCACTTCTTTTTTATTTCTTCCAAAGAAGACTAGGACCTCAGTCCGGACCGCGGAGTTGCGTGTACCGGTCTGTGCACCTACTAACAACCGCTCCTTCCGGATCCTCGGCGCTTGAAACCCCTCTACCATGGTGAGGTTATAGCCGTTTAGGATGGGAAGAGACAAGAAAGGTGGCCCGGGGGGTGCCACCGGTAGCTCTGCGAAAGACAGGCATAAGAGAGACCGCAAGGGCAATCTCATTGACTGGACAGCACCGCTTCCCCCGGGCCTGAACGCAAGGCCTGACAAGCCACAGTCCAGCTCCAAGCACAAATCTTGGTTCGAGTTCATTGAGAATAAAGACAAAAAGAAGAAGCTCGAGTTCGAGGTAATGGAGAGCCTCGATATACCGGCTGCTGGATCCTCTCGACACCCCGCGATACTGACCCATTGCAGTTCACCGAAGACCGGCGTCCTCCCCCAGGGTTTGAATTTGTCCCTATTGGGAACCCCGCCCTGACGACGGCATGCAAGGAGCTCTCTCGTGAGCATGGTGCTATGATCTTCATTGTCACGGTTTGTAGACGGCACTACCCTTAGCACAGCAGCGGCGTATCTGACCGCTTCCGTTTCCAGTCGACATATGGCCGCTTTTCGAGGACACTTAGTTTCCATCTGAACCGTGTGGGCCATCACATACGCCAGTCAATTGTCGAGCAAGCTCGCGAGTCCCTCGGGGATGCCCAGGATGTCGTTGTTGAGACGGACCTAGGCGTGCCCGAGCCCATCCCCGAGAGGCAGGAGGACATTGACAAGCAGGCTGACGCGGCTATAAGGGACTTGTTTCCTCGAATTCCGAACACCGATCGTCAAATGATCATCCAACACGCGTTCAACAAGGTAATTCCTACACCTCCATCTTTGGTTGTTTGATCGATGATTCGAACAGGTATTTGACCTCACGTTCCGCAGTCGAATTTGAAGCAAAAGAATGGTGATCCGCCAGTCGGGCTTGCACCGGATATCAACCTTTCTCGCCGTGTCCAGCTTGCTGTTCTTGCGCATATCCGACATAACCATACTAGATACGATCAGCTTCTGCGTGAGACAAGCTATGTAAACGCTAGAAAGGCAGTAGAGCCCCTCTGCCTCGACATCCTGGTCAAGTGGCGAGGAGACGAGGAGACGGGTCGTGACCAGTTGGATGAGATCTTGTGCGAAGTCATCGTCATCTCAGATTCCGAGAGCGACGATGACGCCGATGACGACGACGACGAGTCGGAATCCTCTGATACTTCTACCTATGGAGATGGGGCTCACGCTGAACAGCCGATACCGCCCGTTGATCTCATCCAGCCCGCTACGGCTGACAGGGCCGCGATGGCGGGAAATACTAACCGTCGTGGCGACAGCCGTCCGCGAGCTCCGTATGCGCATGCAGGACGCAAGGCGAAAGTCGCGCGCAAGGACCGCCGGGCAGCGATTATGAAGGCCCAGCGAGGATTCAGCCGATACCAGGCTGCTCGCGATGAAGCCTGGCATCGAGCTATCCAGCGGCAGCAGCAACACGATGACAATGAGGCCCTGCGATCTGCAACTGTGATGTCCATAGATGGACCGAAAGAAAACAGACAGCAATGGCGATCGCCAGAACCCAACCACAACCATACCTTCAATGGGGGTGCTCAGAACACAGGAGGGGCATCACATCATCCACAACAACCCAAGTACGGTGATGCCTGGCCTATAGTTGGGTCAAGAGCTGCCGACTCTGGAGTTCAACAGGCATGGTATCCGCACCTGGATCTCAAAGATCATTTGGTCAGGTCTATCGAGCCGTACTCCCCTGATACGTCCCAGTTTCCGACGCAGTTTCCTGGTCAGCCCTACATAAAGCCAGAATATGGTCAAGCCAATGCCTCTAGGCCCCGTGTTGAGCCCGTGGCATACCAGCAAACGACCTCCAGACCGTACAATGATGCCATTCCGGCTCAAGCTTATCATGCCGGCCGTGAGCAGCAGGATTTCATCACGCTGCCGCCCCGCTTCGAGACGGGGCGTGCGCCTGTGGCACCCATTCAATACCAGCAAGCGTCTGGACCGGTAAGCTCGCACTCACGATTCATTATCAGGGGCCATTCGCCCATCGATCTCACTGGTGACTCCGGCCCGCTGCCGTCGGTATACCGCCACAGTCCGACATTTCATCACGATGGGCCGATCCTTAGGTCGGAGCCCCGGCCTATCTGGATCGAAGACGACGATGGCACCCCTGGATCCCAGAACCGCCCAGTTCCGGCGCATGAGAATCACATGCAATCGAGACAAGCGGTTACAAGCACGTCCTCTTTTGGCCCTGATCGTCATCATCTTGCGCCTGCGAGGGGAGGCAACTATTCGCCGAATCCGGCATATGTAGACGATCATTCCATGCGCCAGGCTGATAACAGGCACATACAACCCGAACGCGTCCAAAGCCACTACGGTGACGTGGCCGAAATCGTGCGGGTCTCGAACAAGTTCCCGCGCCAGCATGAACATCCAGCGCTCCCAGTGGACTCGCAAAGGTACGAACTTCGGCCAAGGGCCCAACAGAATTACGATTCATCCCAGGTTTATGATGACAGTGGACGGCACAGCGCTTCGTCTGCTGCCCCGCAGTTCCGTAGGACTGAACGAGTCATGGTTAGGGTCGAGGAGCCAGTGTACCACCACGATCACGACAGGATGTTTGCTGTTGATCGGCAGCCGGCCGCTTACTCGGGGAACTTTCAACGGCAGGAGCGGGTAGTAGGTATCGAATACGTACCTACCCCTCACAGGTAGGCGGTCCTCCGTGAGTTACTGGCTCATTGCTGATTGCTGACCCCGGAAGCAGCCGTGAAGTCCGCGCGTATGCGGATCAGCCTCCAGTTTCTCAGTACGTAGGAGGCGACCACGGACCCTACCGACAAGACACTTCCTCGAACGCACCTCGGACATATCTGGATACCCAATATCCGCTTCGGCCACATCAACCAGCTGACGGAGTAATCACTGTTCATCGACGGGCTTGAAGCCCGACGACTATCATGAAACGATTGACCACTGTGCAGCAAGAGAAGCTGCATTATCGGACGAATTGACTGGATGTGTTTATTTAGAGGTCTGCGAATCTCGGGCGTCAGTATATATGTTGGTATTATCATTGCAGGAGTTGAGGTGGGACGACAGGTCACATTACATCCATGTTGGCATTAAAGAGGCGTTAAATGGGTATCTGGTCTGGTCGGGCTTTTGCGTTAGCACTTTATATTCCTGAAGCGGCGGGACTGTTCCAGCTTAGGTCGAAGACAAGTGCATGTCGGCTGCACCCAGCACGGTGTGAATAGAGTACATAACTTCATGATTGACAGTGATGCCAAGTCAGATCTGGTAGTGGTATAAGTCATGCCAGGCAGCGAGTAGCACAGAAGGGTATCTCATTGAATCCAATTATGAGGAATCGATGCAAAGGCTCATCGCAGTGACTGTATGCTATGGCTTCACTTGCAGTTAATATGCAACATGACGAAGAAGGTTATAATCCAAATGCAATGCCCCGATTATGCCAACATAGCCTGCCTTTGCTCGGGCTGCTTCGCCTGTTCTGCTTCTAGACTTTCTGGGGATTCCGCCCCAATCTGGGGTGTTGGTAACTGCGTATCGGGAACGTTTGGTAATGGCTGTTGCACCCGTGTCCTCGCAGCAGCCTCGGCTTCCAGAGCAGCGAGCTCCTCTTCTACTTCCTCTTCGTCCTGCGCAGACATGACACCGCCTAGCATCTCGCTCACCTCCTGTGTTGTTGCCCCCGGTTAAAACATGGAATCGCCCAAGAATGGCAGAGGGACGGATACTGACTTTCTGGTAGGCAATCGCGTCGGCCGTCTCGCCCATCAGCTTCTCGACGTGCTCGATGCCGCCCATCTCGCCGTGGATCTCCTGCAGCACCTTAGTGCCCTGCTGCAGACCAAATACCACATCCTTTTGGATCAGGGCGAACTCGACGCTGGACGTGAGCTTCTCCAGCTGTTCCAGTTGTCCGTCTGTCTTAGCGAGGAGCGACTCTTGGTACTTCTTGCGGCGGAGGGCGAGGAGTGCGCGCTTCTTGTCGTTCTGTGCTAGCATCTGCTTCGCGATTGCGGTTTCGCGGTCGGTGAGGACGGTGATGCGGCGCTGGTACTGGTGCAGCTTGTCGCGCTGGGTTTTGAGGTCGAGGATCGCCCTGCGAGGGGGTTAGTAAGACTGGATCTTGTGTGTGCAAGTCTTGAAGTCTTCGAAGGATGAGAATGTGTGTAAAAGGATATGAACTGCGGCTTGGATTCAGAGGCTCATCCAGGCTGGAATGTCTGTCTGGTCTGTTGGGGCTGGCGTTCGAGCTTGGAATATTGTCCTCGTCCAAGCAAAGGGGGGGTTGAGGGCCTTCCAAGCTTCCAAGCTTCCAAGCTCACGGCTAGTGTTTGGGGAGACTTGCTTGTCTTGCGCCGTCACACGGCTTGGATTATTCCCCATGGCAACATAGGGGGTTATGGGGGAGAAAACGGCGATCAAAGGTGTGTGGGATGTATAGATTGGCGGCGGACAAGGCTGATCGTCGCACGCTCGCCTGGGGAGACTTGGGGCGCCTGGCCGTGTCGTGTGTCTCGGAGTCGATAGATGATTGATTATGGACGGAGAGACGTCACCGGCCTCCCTTATCGCGATGGAGGGGGTCAGTTACAACCCCAACCCTGGCGCCCTGCCTGGCCTTTACGCAGCAGGCCAGGCGCTCGGCGCTCGTGACGCAATTGGCCAGCGCGTCAGACTGTTGAGTTGCAATCTGGAGGCTGTAAGTGTAACCCTGACTGAAGGAGGTCATTCAACCAACCCTGGGGCACAGATGTAAAAAAACCAACTCTTGTTCAATGGTTTGAACCTCAAGGAGGTGAGGTGCAAAAAGAATAACTCCTTCGGTAAGGGTCGAACTTACAGCCTCCAGATTGCAACTCTAGTAACAGTCTGACGCGCTAGCCAATTGCGCCACGAAGGAGACGGCACCACAGACGCACCCCGAAGGATGCTGTTGTTGGGTGGGGGTGCAGAGTTTGGTACCCACGTAGGTTGACACTGATTTGACGGTGAAGTTTGGGGCTTAGAGAGTGTCTATTTGCACCGTATCCCCAATGTCGAAATGCGTTTCTAATGTTACGGCAGGTCTTGTTACATCTGAAGGAGGCCTTCCTGCATTCTTTCACGGCCTATTCTAATGCAACCAAGGTCTCTGGTGTAATAACTCAGGCCTTTTCGTTTTAACGCATGGTGTTCGACTGTTTCTCCAACACATGTTCCCTGTAATATTACGATACAAATAGACGGAGGCTACAGTGCAAATAGATATTCTCCATTTGTGGGAGAAATGTTCACCTAGCTTCTGCTAGAACAGTGAGGTTCTGGCATGTTAAACTACAGGCCTCAAATACATTGAAGTAAGCCAGTGGGAATCAAGAAGGCCTCTGAAAAATGGAGGAAGCGGCTGTGAGAATCTTATAGTGCACCCTCCACGCCGGCTAGCCTCTCAGAGACCCCTTTTTTCGCTGAAGCCGTTGTATTCTGCTTCGTACACATCGCCGCTCCACACCTGCCCGCTGTAGACAAGATGAAATGGTGCACGCTCTCATTGGGCTCTGCCTCTGGTCAACCTCCTCTCATCTATCTCAAGGTGGGGTACCACTAATGCTGAGGTGGGGTTGGCTGCCTTATCGATTGTGCTTGCTGAGTGGCTTGGTACTGAGGAGGGTGACAGGGGCGACGTAATGCGGCAACAACCCCAGCTCACATGCGACATCAAGGGCGACATTATTCTTGTGACCACTCCTTGCCAACTCCAGACCTTCACTTCCGAGCCATTTCTCATCTCTGGTCTCGATTTCTAGACACCTTGCTTTACGATTTGGCTACCGCCCGCTTTCCTCCGGTGCCGCTAATTTGAGTTGGCCACCAACATGGCTGCACCCACTCCCGTAAGTTATCTCCCAGTCCTCCGCTTTACCCGAACCCTGGCATTCCAAACGCCTCCTCAAACCCCCTTCGCAAATATACCCGCGGGAGGTGTCTGGAGCGGATCGACGAGGCTGACAAAACCTGGCCGCAGCTTAAATCACATCCGGTAGACAGTGCTGCCCCTGAGTCCCCAACAACAGCGAGACCGCTCGAGATGGACGACGACGACGTTCAGGATACCGGCGTGCTCGGCGCCGACGATGCCGCAACCACCAAGCCTGCTACGACTGCTGCCCCCGCTGCTCCGAATGCGCCTGCGCCTGCGCCTGAAGAGGTCGCTCCGCCAAAGCCACCGCGGCCAGTGAGTGAGACTCAGAACAACCAGCAGATGCTCCAAGAGGCTTTCCCGACCATCGATCTCACAGTCATCAAGGCCGTTCTTTCTGCCAGCCGCGGACAGGTCGAGCCAGCGTTTAATGCACTGCTGGAGATGACGGATCCCGATGCGGTCCAGAACGATGCGCCACCACCGCCGCCTCCGAGGCCCACGGCTGAGCCAGTGGGGCCGACTTCGACCGCGCAGTCGCAGCTGGAGGCCGACGAAGAGTACGCTCGCCGGCTAGCGGAGCACTACGAAAACGTCGGCACCTACGAAGCTAGGACGGCAAACAACCGTGATCCTGGTGCGCCGCGCGGCCGCCAGCAGACGGGGCTGAGCCCCAATGCGCCGGACGACGATCGGGAGCACAGCTTCTTGGATGATGACCTGCCGGTGATCAAGGAGAGCTTACGCAAGGGCTTCGTGGAGACACAAAGCAAGGTGAACACGTGGTTTACTCAGCTCAAGAAGAAGCTCGATGAGCAGTTTGACGAGGACGATGATACGCGGCAAGGACAAGGAAGCAGCTCGTTCATGGGACGGCCGACGCGGGACCAGACGCGGAGAAGCGCCGACTACGACCGCTACGATGCTGATCCCGAGCTCCTGAGCGACGACTTTGCTGGCATGAAGTTCAACAGCGACGGAAGTAAGTGCACATTGGCCGCTGTTTTTTTTCCCGCGCTTCAAACATACTGACACGACGATAGCTCCTGTCAACAACCGTGGATACGGCAACCCGAACCTGTTCAAGCCACCTCCGCCGTCAAAGTCTCCCAAACCAAATGACGGTAGAAGAGTCGCTTTCGCGGAGACGGTGGAGGACATCGAGGATACCTACAACGCATCCCCCAAGCTTCCTCCCAAGGATACCCCGCCGAGCTCAGGCAAGGCCAGCAAGTGGCAGCCACTGTCTGCGGTGGAGCCTAGTCCTATTGCTGAGAACGACCCGTTCAGCCTCGGAGACAGTGATGACGAGAGAGATGCCAAGGACAAGAAGGAAATCAAGCTGGAGGATAAGGACGAGGTGCTGAGGAAAGCCACGGCAGACGCAATGTCCGACAGCTTGGTGGATAATAAGCCCAAGGCTAGCGGTGCGGACAAGTGAGGGGCCGAGGGGAGGGAGACACACAAGCTTTGTTCAAGCTGGTCACTCGCTTATAATAGTCTCACCGTTTTATGTCTTGTTTTTCAGGCGAGCGCCTCGGAGCATACCCGGTGGGGGGAGGGAATACGTTGACCTCGTTCTCAATACCAGACTGTTTTATTCGGCGGCTGTCGAGGTAGTCCAGTGTCCCTGTACCTGTTCCTAGGTGGCTGGCTAGATGACACGTGGAGAATTACCTATGGAACGGACAGCTGGTCCATGTGCTAGCCTCCTATATGGTAGGACTTTTCATTCGAATACCTGTACGTTAATAGGTTGTGGTGGACTATATGAGGCAGCATGGAGCAGGTATGAACGCCGAGGCTTGCTGCCGGGCGGATCCGATAAGCTCATGCAAGCTACCCCTCGGCAAGTAGCGCTGCCCCTCCTCCGCGGGGCTCGAGCATAGATGGCCCCGCACACTCAACACAGCTGTTCGAGCTGTTCTGCATGGATGGTGCCCCGATTCCGGGCCCAATGGCTCTCATGTTTCGTCAGCCTTGCGCATCGAGTGAAGAACGCACATGGGTGAAATACGTATCCCTATTGGTCTGCCAACATCGAGCGACTTCCTGCCATATGCCTCCATCCTTTCAGTCTCTTCAGGTCTCGTGAGAAAAAACCCAGCAGAGCGGATACCTCACCCGTTCCGTCGCTCTTTCTGTTCTCGGCTGACAGCAACCTAGCCCTGTGCAGCAGCGCAACAGCCCCGTTGACAGGCTCTAGAATTGCCGTATCCGGTAGCCCGTCCATCAGTGTGAAGCCAGCTGCACGACGGGAGCATCGGCCATGGACTGTTAAAGTGTTGGTGGTTTACCTAAGAGATTACCGCTGGAGCACTGCTGCTGCTCTTACTGGCATCCCCCTTGGCATTAACTTCGGATTGACCCCCAGGACGACCTGTTGTGGTAGCTCTATCGCCTGCTAGTCGGTGGTCTGGACCTCGCTGCTGCTCCACGCTGTCACTACATTACCTTCGTCGGGTTCGAGCTGCCTCTAATTACGAGTAGCAGAAGGAAGGCTCTCGACGGGATATCCCAAGAGGTGACCCTGCCCGATATTGCCTCAAGCTGGAAAGAATCATCTGGGGTAGCCACTGTGAGACCCTCTCGCACCCAACTACACCCCCTTTCCGACACGGCTTGTTTTCGCTGCCACGGCCGCCGGAGTTACCAGGGGACCTATGCTCAACACCCATTGGAAGCGCGGCTGCAGGGTGAATGGGAACACACAAAAAACCCCAACCTGTGACGACAGTGCAAGACAACCTGGAACCCAAAGCTGTGCCGCGGTCCATTGGCATCGCTGTTCGGGACCTGGCTGTCCACTGACCCCCACTCAGGCTCCGTTCGCTGCCCACCCCGGTACCACTCGAGGAGAACAGGCCATCAGCTGCCAGTCATAGCTCCCATGTAAGTGCCCCTGGGTCGACGTACTTCACCACCTGCACTCTCCCTTCACCGTCCGACTCAAAACTTGCGGGCAGGCAAGCGCTGAAGAGCTCAGTGCAATACCAAAGCTTCACTTCACACTGCCGTCCCAGTCCTGCGGGCACTCGTTTGCCTTGTGAGGATCTGCGCTACTGTCGAGTTGAGTCTGGACCTGCGTTCGCTGCAAGTGCGTGTGTTGTATTGTACACGTCCAATACAAGACGATAATCCTCGCTAGCCCCTCCTGAAAGCCCTCGAATTGTCGGACGCGTCCTACCTACCCTCCACCATTTACTTACACTTACACCCCACGTGCTGGAACGAGAGTCTCACCCTTCTGCAATTCTAGCCCGCCTGGCCCTCGATCACGCAAGCACTCACATCGCATCGGCGACTTGCTGAGGCGTGCTGCCAGCGAGCACTCGCGGAAACCCGCCTGAACCTGCATGTGGCCGTTACCGACAGCCCTGACCTGTCCATCGACATATCCCCCATTCGCTCACCGAGGACAGATTTGATTGGAGCCTACGTGCAAGTTGCCGGGCCCGTTGGCCTCCCCGCTTCACCATGTGAGTACCCTCACTTCCCTTCTTCCCCCCTGTACCTTTTCAGCTCGGCGCTCTTCTCATCGGTGCCCGCCATATGTTAAGAAGTTGTAAAGGAAGTTCGGAAAGCAGATACAGAAGCGGCAGCTCGAGGTTCCCGAGTATGCTGCCAGCTTTGTCAACTACAAGGCATTGAAAAAGGTATGTCATCAATGTCATTACTCGCACTAGGGCGTGGTGTCCGAGGTCTGTGGCAGTGAAAACCACCATAGCTTTCCTGCAACGCAACACACGTGAGACGTTACAAGCCACTGCCGAAGATAACACTACGTCCACCGGCACAAAAGTCGCATTGCTGACGGTGATATGTTATACAGCTCATCAAGAAACTCTCCGCCACCCCCGTTCTCGCCTCACTGAACGATGTCCGCCGCCTAGAGTCGGTCGATTCGCAGGCTGCTCTCCAGGCCAATAAGGCCACATTCTTCTTCCAATTGGTAAGAACTATCCAGCTCAAGACTTAACACAGCCAGTCCAGGTAGATTCTGACGGCAGTACAGGAACGAGAGCTTGAAAAAGTCAACGCTTTTTACTTGCAAAAGGAAGCAGAGGTGTGCAAGAACAACCTGTTTCACGACCCCCCAGTCCCCCCGACCTAACCTGTTTCCAGCTCAAAATCCGCCTCAAGACCCTCCTTGACAAGAAGAAGGTCTTGCGATCGCGAAACCATGGCATTTCTAGACGGTCTGCTAAATTCACGACGCTCCAGGAGGGATTCCAACAGTTCACCAACGACCTGAACAAACTTCAGCAGTTTGTTGAAATTAACGGCACAGCATTTTCCAAGATCCTGAAGAAATGGGACAAGACCTCCAAGTCGAAGACGAAGGAGCTATATCTGTCAAGGGCCGTTGAAGTCCAGCCGTTTTTCAATGCGACCGTCATCAGCGAGTTGTCGGACCAAGCTACGACGAGTCTCCAGGATCTAGGAGCTTGGGCTGACGGGGACAACGTAAGTTTTGAGGGCCGACCGGATCACATCGTCAGTATCCAGAACCTTCTGGGGACGGATGAGGGTGATGCAGACACCCTCCTCCTTGACACCGTGCTTTCTGGGGGGTTAGACCAGTTGCGAGACTTGCTCGGCCGAATGAAGGCCTCCGCAGACCCTAACGGCACCATGGACATTTCTCTCATGGAGCGAGTTACTCGCACCTTCTTGGCCTCCATCAACGAAGGCCACCTCGCTGCAATTCAGATTCTACTGGAGACAGGACTGGTAGATATCCAGTCAGAAGATGACATCAACGAGCGAAATTGCTTGCATCAAGCCGCCATATATGGGAACTCATTTGTACTTGAATATGCGCTGTCAAAAGGGGTTGCAGTTGACAGGACTGACGTGTATGGGCGGACGCCGTTGCACTACGCCAGTGTCCACGGCCGGATTGACATGATTGACGCCTTGCTATCAGGTAAGCTTATCACTTTTTTCATTCTAAATACGCTACTCCTCCGCCTTTTTGGTGGAATCTAAAAGCCTCATATTGGATTAGGGGCTTACACATCACAGCCGCTCCGCAAACCATCGATCTCATCGACCATGACAACTTCACACCTCTCATACACACCATCGTACATGGCCACTATGAGTGTGTGAAACGACTGATTGAAAAATACTCCAGGCTAGATCCTGCATCGGATACAGATCATGTGCCCCTGAACCTTGCCTGCGAGCGCGGCTCGATCCCTATCGTCAAATTGCTGCTTGAGAATGGAGCACAAATTCTCCCTGACGCCGAGGGGTTATACCCCCAGCATCTAGTAGCTAGATCTGGACGGACTCCGGATCTTCTCCTCCTTCTGAAGAGTTACGGGGCGGACCTCGACCAGGTGGATAAGCTCTATGGCTGGACTCCTTTGGTACATGCCGCAAGCGAAGGCAACGTCCCTTGTCTGAGAACGTTATTGGCCAACGGAGCAGACCCCAAGATCTTGGACGAGAAGGAGCTTCCTGCGATGTATTACGCGGCATGGGAAGGGCACTTGGAGTGCATGCAGCTTCTGGCACCGTTCGATGCGGCTCCTCAAACCCACCTTGCCGGTCCTATGGAGGTGCAATTGTCCGGCTCTTTAGCCCCTATTCCAACCAGCAATGGGCCCATGCCCATGGCGCTTGATTTTGATGGAATACCGGTACTTGAGCTTCCACCTCCCATCATCCCCCTGCGCCGTTACGGCCACAATTTCCTCGACACCAAGACGGTTGTTCAAATCAACTTTGGCGAGAGCGGCGACCCCCCGCTTTCCTTCTTCCACGATAGCAAATATCCTGCGGCGCGGCTTACCATATCGTCCAAGATATCCGACCTAATTCCCAAGAACATCATGCTACCCTTTCAAGAAGATACCCGGCTTGTCTCCTTCCAGGTCGACAACCTCGAAACGTTCACCCTCGATTTCGACGTTTTCCCAGCTTATGGAGCCAAGGTCATCGCGAAGACGGTGGCTCTGCCGAGCACTTTCCGAACACCCCTCAGCAGCTCTCGCAATTGCTGTCTGCCTCTGTTTGACCCCAGACTCCGGGCCATCGGCCAGATCAGCTTCCATACTCAAGTCATCAAGCCTTTCCAGGGCAAGCCGCTCGAGATCACGGATTTCGAGACATACTGGAAAGCCACCAGCCAGCTTGACACGAACACTAGCACTTTCGTGACGGGATCCAGCTTGTCTGGTGACTTTGTGAGAATCTACGTCCAGCACACGAGCGATGGCGTACCTGTTCTTTGGCCAAGATGGGCAGTGCGATGCGGAGATGTCGACGTACCTGTCTCCCGCTTGACTTACCAGCAGTTCGCCACGGTGACCGGCGCCGGAAAGCACATCGAAGCACTGGCAAAACTCCCGTCCTACCCAGCAGACAGGATTGCTGAAATTCATCACATACTGGCCACCACTGGTGTCACGCTTAAGGATGCACTCACGTTGCTGCCACAAGGCATGCACGTCAACATTCAAGTGCTCTACCCGACACCCGAAGAAGAGAGGAGCCATGGCCTCGGACCGAGTGTCGACATCAACACGTTTGTTGACGCCCTACTGACCAATGTCTTCGACCACGCCCGGTCGCAGCGCGCACAGAGCCATAACGCCGTTCGCTCAGTCATGTTCAGCTCGTACAACCCAAGTTTGTGTACAGCGCTGAACTGGAAGCAGCCCAACTTCCCCGTGTTTCTCTGCAATGATCTCGGCAAGCAGGAAGACGCGCCGGTGCCCATCGGGGGCATCCTTGCAGATGGACAGAGGTCGAGCTCTATCAAGGATGCCGTGCGGACGGCGCAGAACAATAATCTCATGGGTCTGATTTGCTGCTCACGGTTGCTGGTGAGTTTATTCTTTTATTTTTATCTTATTTTCCCGAACCGGAGATTAGTGCAGACGCTAATACTCGACATAGGATATGGTTCCTGCCCTGGTGGAAGCAATTAAGTCGCATGGCCTGGCGCTCGTGGTGGATAGATCGGGGGAGAAGCAACCAGAGTTCGACCCGCTTGCAGATCCGTTCCCGAGGGTACCTCAGGGGGTGGATGGGTTGTTTAAGAGCAATGGAGTGTTGAGATTCGACGAGTCTATAGATGTGTAGAGGAAGACTTGATTGGCTGTGCTATTAGCGTCAAGGGGATAAATACGGTGGAGGCATTCTGATTGAAACTTGGATACGGTAAGCGCGACACCTGTCTCGGAAAAGGGGTAACCAAACGAGCGGGACATCATCAAGAAAATGGGTATAATACCTTCCTATCGGACAAAGCAAACAGTGACCGTCCCAACTCAAAATAAGGAGGGTATCTTCGTAACTTCCGTAACAATAACCTAGGTAATCAAATACCGATTCTCGGCGCTAACAACGCAGTGCTGCCCCTTTACCTATCATCATCACCTGCATCATGCCCCCTTGTACTCATACCGCAGCTCATTCAGCTCCTTCTCCGGATCCACACCTGCCATCACCATCTTCGCCACCACCACCACAACGCAGATTATCGCCGGCAGATTCCCCAGCCCTGCCAACGCAGCAACCGTCCCTTGGTACTGCCCCGTCGTAATCCGGTGGTTCAAATACCCCGCGACAGCAACCACCATCGACAATACCACATTCAAATAAGGCAAGTGCGTCAACAACGGCGACGTCGTACTCCCCCCATCAAGCTCCAGCCCAATCCTATTACCCATCGAACTTCTCCTCCTCCTCCTCCTTGTCCTCCCAGCTCCTCCATCCACCTGTCCCTCCGCCCCAGGTCGCTTCCAAAGCACCTTAAGTAGCCCGCTCCATCTCCCCTCGAGCTCGTCGAGCGTGCGAATTCCGGTCTTTGTTACGGGAAGCTGTAGCAATAGATAGGCCGTCGCGGCGAGCGAGGACAGTGCGAGGAGAGAGACGAGTGAGGTTGAGGGGTTGAAGAGCCCGATTAGGTAGGGGATGCTTGCGATCCCGGGGAGGGCGAGGAGAAGTTGGCGGAATTGCCGGTTGCGGGTGAGGTTGTGTTCGGCGAGGCGGGCGATGAAGGTTTCTTGTTCTAGGAGGGGGGGAGGCGGGTTAGTTGGTTGTGGAAAGGGAGATAGGGAGTGGGGGGAGGAAAGGGGGGGAGGAGGGGGAGGTACCGTCTTCGTCCATAATGGATGGTGTGGAGGGGGAGGTGTCATCTGAGTCTGACGAGTATTGAAATGTGCGGCGCAAGCGCGTCGAGGTGTTCTGGAGGGTTTCCATCGCGATGGAGAAGGGGGCTGGTGTGTCCTAGAGCTGGAGCTTGACGCGGTGGCTGAAGCGATTCGCGGAGCTTTGGACTGAGATGGGAGCTCTAAGCGATGACGTGAGTCTTTTGCTCAGGGCGGTATCGATAACGGATAGGGATAACGGTGAAATGCGCATCCTTTTAGTGCAAGTCGCGATATGTGCATATTTTTTTGATCAGATCCACTCCTACATCAGCTTGGGGCGCAGCACGTAAATTTAGAATCAAATCACACAGCATTCGATAGAAGTATGTTCCCGAAAGCTGATTCCGGTGCCGTCATTACAAAGTCATTACAAACAAGTCCTTGAAGTCTCCATATTCTCGCGCATCGTACATCCAATGCTGACTTCGGTGGTATATCGGTTACGAACAAGAATGAACGCTCCAGCCCCGACACTTGAGCCCAATGCCCGTGTGTATCCATATGCTTCTATGTGTAAGCCGCCCGCCTTTTCCGCGCTTCTAAACCCGGCATCGTGTATCATATCCAATGCAGTCGTAGCTTCGCTTATTACCGGAAGAGTTGCTCGTTTTCGTTTTTACTTTATTGATTTGGTTTTCGGTCTTCACTTATGCTCGGCGTATTGAGGTGTGCGCCCATACTTGGGCCCCTGCTTCCGGCTTCGTAGGAGCTCTGTTACAACGAGGCTGGACAGAGTAAACCCAACGAGAAAGAAGGCGATCAGGTTGTACTTCCATCCGCGCATGATGCGCAAGTTGTAGGCGATGATGGTGCGGTCTTTGTCGTCGGCAAGAGGGATGTTGAGCACCTCCTTGTACCAGTTTTCCGGCGTCCATGAGTCCACGGGGTACTTCTTGGGGAAGGCGTTGTCGGCGGCGATGGCAAGGTCGATGACCTGCTTGCCCGTCCGCGACTGCAGCACATATGTGTAGATGAGCGCAGTGAGGACCAGGAGCCAGCTGAGGACAACAAATATGGACCAGGCAAAGAAGGCACCCGAAGATTTCCCATACTAGAAACGTTGTTAGCGAACCCCAGCACCGGGGCATTGGGAGGGTGTCCTACCTTCTTGCGAGAATTGTGTTCCTTGATCAAGGCAATCAGCCCTCCAAACCCGATCAGGACCACGGCGGTTCCTCCGGCGCCATTGGTCGTGTGGCCGTGGTTTGTCAGGAGGTTCAGGGGCTCGCCGGTAAGCTTGAAGGTCTCCCCTTCTGGAAAGTTGATGTTGAAGGGCCCGCTGCCGGCAGTATGCAGGAAGGCCACCATCGTGGACAGGAAGGCCAGCGAGATGATGGCGTCGGCCACGTACAGGCCGAGCACCACGTAGATGTACTTCATGAGGGACGCCATCTTGTGTTGGGGCGGTGGTGGGAAGAAAGCTGGAGAACGAGGCTGACTCGCTCGGAGCGGGATGAGGGGGACGGAGGCGTCCAGGGTGTCTTTATAGGGGACGGGCGAAGCGCGCTGCCGTCCGTCTTCTTTGTGTGGTGGGTAGGATTACTGTGCGTCAACGAGGGTGAGCGGCGAGGAGTGCGGTGAGGATCAATGGTTGGATGGGGGTAGATAGTCATCAAGACTGGGGGAGCCCTCGTGTTAGGTAGGTATATAATCTCCGCTTGTTTATGTAGGGCTACCCTCTGGGCGACCACCCACCACGGACGCTGACAGCGCACATTGCGGGAACTTTCCACAACCCAGCGCCCAGCGTCCAGGTCCAGCCAAGAATGGCGGCGGCGGCGCGCGCAGCACCATGTGGGCTTGTACCAGCCGTCCCCGTCCGGCTGGGACGGACTTGGATCGACAGCGGCAGGGTAAACCAACGCCTCGGCACTCAGCAACTTTTGCTCGCTTGGCCCGCCCTGGGCGCGGTGGAATTGCTGGAAGTCCGCCAGAAAGGATCACCCGGGTTGGCCCCGGATTGGCTGCACGTCCTTTGCCAATATGCATGTCAGACTCTCGTCGTTGGGCCGCACCAAGATGGATAACGTTAACATTTGCCTGCGCCACTGTCAACCGCAAACCCACGGTCTGCTGTGATGGGGCGGGGACCGAACCACCGAGCCGACACTTGCCAGCTCTCGCTACTCTAGTTACTAACACCCTGCACCAGCGCTCTTCTGTCAGTGGTTGCGAGGCGGAGGAGCCGGCACAGGGCTGAAAGCTATCACAGCTCAACACCGGTCTAATGCGGTCGACGAAATTGGCTGGCTGACAACGCGGCCGCACCATGCCGTCGCTCTCCCCGCTTTGCCTTGCGACCGCCAATGCGGCCGCGAAGCAGCAAACAAACACGCTGGGTATCGTCTCACAGAAAGTCGTGGTTTCCTCGTGGGATAGCAAAATCGACTGAACAAAGAAAAACAAGGAAACTCCCGAAATAGAAGCATTGAACCCAAAAGTTGCGAAGGGCGTTACTTCCCGAGCACTAGCTCCGGGCAGTGGCTGCCTGGCGAGAGCCGCCAAGAAAGCCAAGGGATGCTTGGTTCTTTACTTAGTACTTGGACCTTCGCGGGGTTGGATGAACAAAAATGGAATTTAGCCCGATAAAGACAAGCTCGGTAGTGGCGCCCTGCACTCCTCCACGGTCCACCCCACAGATTCCCACGACAACGGCGACGGTGGAAGCCGTCCCTCCACCACTTTGGATCTCGATAGATTAGGTTGTTTCTTAATTCAAGCAACGAGATCGATGGCGCTTTCTTGTGTGAAACGCTGCGCCGTCCCTAGTTTGTGGAGTGCAGATTCGCCTCTCCAGATTGAGCGTCGCGTATCTGGTGCTGTATTTGTAAATGCAGGCCGGTTACCAGTTGGCGCTGCGACAAGCCCAGCCGATCGATCAAGGCCCCGAAGGCTATGCTGAGCCACGAAGTGTGAAGGCTCTGACCAGAACAAAGGAAGCCCCAAAGCCAGTGTGGCATCTTGTCAAGGTAGGTAGACCGTATGAATTTTCGCATTGTCAAGAGGCCCTCCTGAACTCTCCAACGGTCGTTTCCATGATAATCAGAGCCTGTTTGATGTAAAGCCTTATATCAAGCCAAGCCTTGAGGGTTCATCCAACCCATTTTCGCACAGAGCTTTGAGGCTCCTGTTCTTTCATAGACAACCCTAACCCTCTGATATTCATCCGTCTTTATGTACCGCCTAAATGAATATCTCCAAAATTTCCCAATCGGATGAGCCTAGACAGCATCGCAGCCAAGTGGGCTGAGCCTCATCCTCTCGAACCCACACATCACCACCGCCATGCTTTCCAGCATAGCTCTTCTGCCGCGGGGGCAAACCCCCGCCACGCTCCTCCGGAGGATACGGCCATGCCGCGCTCCCCCCTCCGCGCCACAACGGCGCGCCCTCATCGCGGCGCCCAAGCCCGGCTCGGGCCCGCTCCTCGAGCGCCGCTCCGACCGCGCCCTTCCCGACGTCCAAACCCGCAGCGCCGCCTGGCGCCGGTCCCTTCCCTTCTTCGCGGTCCTCATCGCCGCCTCCTCAGTCGCCATCTTCAACTATCAGAAGCTCTCGTCGCCAGTGACGTCCGGCACACTGTACGCATTACGCACGTCGCCCAAGGCGCGCGAGTACCTCGGCGACAACATCTATTTCGACGCGCAGATTCCTTGGATCAGCGGCGGCATGAACCAGGTGCAGGGCAAGATCGATATCCACTTCACGGTTCGGGGAACCAAGGGAACGGGTGTGATGCGGTTTGTGAGCCATCGGCCGACTCCGAGGGGTGTGTTTGAGACGACGGAGTGGACGCTGCAGACGTCGGATGGAAGGAAGATTGACTTGCTGGAGGAGGGGGATCCGTTCAAGGCGATGACAGGAGCTGGGGCGCTCGATGATGATGATGAGGATGAGGGGATCGCTACCCGGGGGTATAGACAGATGCCGAAGTAAATCATTGGGATTGGTGCTAGGGCTTCAGGTTTGCATGGGACGGAGTGGCATCACATCATTGACAGGCTGAGTTTCTCGTGGGAAGAGAAAGACGGTGGGCGGAAATGGAGAATCGGTCTAGATTCTTCAATTTTGATTGTATAATACCAACCCTACAAATTTGTACATGTGTATGATACAAGAGACGCCAAAAAAAAACTACTACGGGATGTCCTTAATACACCACCGATGCGTCACCCGGAATCGCGACATCCTCCGGGATCGGGACACCCTCGTGGATCGCGCCCGACGCCAACATCTTGGCTATCCTGCCCTCCTTTCGTGCCTCCTTGAGCTCCAAATGCCGCACCCTCGCCGCCTCGAGCACCTCGCCGGCATCCGGGAACCGCTCGTCCAATACCTTGCGCGTCTCATCGATAAACTTCTGCGGCGGCGGCGGCTTCTTGACCGCGTCCTGGATCTTGACCACACACCCCTTGGGGCCCGCCACGCAGCCCTTGACGACCACAATCCCCAGATCATTATCCACCATCAGCACTGGGAGGTTCTGCATCGTGACCTGCTCGTTACCCATCCGCCCGGGCATCTTCTTTCCAGGATACACTCTGGAACCACCGCCCTGCGACGGACCAACGGTACCAATCGTCCGGTGATTCCTGGAATTACCGTGACTCGCGCCCTGGCCCTTGAAGCCGTGCCTCTTCATACCACCCGCGAAGCCCATACCCCGCGAGTTGGCGCGCACATCCACCCACTGCCCGATGTGAAACCAGTCCGGAAGCAGCTGCACACCCACCGGCAGCAGGCCGCTCTCATCGCGCACCTTGAACTCGGCCAGCTCCCGCTTCGGCTGAATTCCTTTGGCCTCAAAGTACCCCAGCAGAGGCGCCCCAACATTGTCGGCGTTCTTCTCGCCCAAGCCGACCTGCACGGCCCAGTACCCATTCTTGGCGCGCGTCTTGTTCGCTATGGTCTGCACCCGGTCGAGCTGCAGGACGGTGCATGGGATGCGTGCGCCGGCCTTGCCCATGAAGGCGGTCATGCCCTTCTTGATGGCTAGCACGCCGGTGCGGACCGGGGTGGTGCGCTCGCGACGCTTGAGGGCCGCGGCGGGGCCAGTTGTGGGAGCTGGGAGGCCGGCCGTGACTTGGTTGAAGCGGGTGGGTTTCGCGCGGGGGGAGAGCGTGCTCCAGCCATATTTGACTCCGCGAGTGGTGGTCCGCGGGAGAAGGGATGTGGGAGACGTTGATGTTCGGGGACGGAGGAGCGTGGTCGAAAGGGATGATGTGGGTTGGTGTAGCTGCCGCCAGCAGCGAGCGGGCAGCCGGGGCGCCATTGGGTGAATTTTCGGTCGGTCGGGCTCTCGATTAGGGCGAGTTGATGGCGTTATGGCATCGGAAGGGGTTTGGATGGTGGTGTTGTTTCGCCGCTGGTTTGGGGGTGCGGTTCGCGGTGATGTCGCGAGGTTTGCTGGCCGCGGCAGAAATTTGAGAGCTGGGGTCTCGATAAGCCGATAGTTGGCCCAAACATCCGGGAAGAACCCTAACCCTCGCATCACTGTATTTCTTGAAAGCACAAGAGTGGAGGAGTGATGCCTGAGCGGTTTCCGTTTTCACTCAGCGCAAAGAGCATCTGTCGCACTGCAATTTGACAATCGGCGGGCTGAGGGGAAGGTCTGCTTTCTGCTCATTGATCTTCTCGGGAGGCCATTTTGTGTTTGTGACGGTTTTTTTCCTCATTTTCAGCAAGCATGGTGTACTATTTCACATCGACCGTGGTCGACCCCCCGGCCTACGTCTACGTGGGGAAGGACAAGTTTGAGAGTGAGTCTCATCGTTTTCTCTGTTCTCTTCACAGGCTCGCAATTGTGCTGTAATATCAAATAATCTAATGTGGCTGCCACATAGACGAGGAGCTGATCCAGCATGGCTGGGAGGAGGATGTCTGGTAAGCAATGCCCCGGCAATTCCCATATAAGTGTGCGCTGACCCCAGTGCCAGGGTATGAAAAGTGATGTCCGTTGATGTCTGTTCCGAATTCTTACAACATTCCTAGTTCCACGTAGACAAGCTTTCCAGCGCGCATATTTACCTGCGGCTTCGTGAGAGCGAGACCTGGGACAACATCCCTGAGGAGCTCCTGATCGATCTTGGCCAGCTGACCAAGGCCAACTCGATCGAGGGCAACAAGAAGGACAATATCACTGTCATCTACACACCATGGTCGAACCTCAAGAAAGATGGCAGCATGGCAGCTGGCCAGGTTAGCTTCAAGGACCAGAGAAAGGTGGACTCCCCTACCCACATCCCCCGCCAGCGAGATGCTGACAGAATGCGTTTAGGTCAAGAGAATCATGATCCCCCAGCGGGAAAACGCCATTGTGAACCGTCTCAACAAGACGAAGGTGGAGAAGCATCCGGACCTTAGACAGGAGAAGGAGGACCGGCTGAAGGAGCTTCGCAAGAAGGACCTGGCGGTGGTCCAAGCACGGGTGAGTCTCCCGGCGCGATATACATGCACATACAGATGCGCTGAAAAATCCAGAGAGCTGACAAATAATATATAGAAAAAGGAGGAGGCACGCATCGCCAAGGAGAGACAGGAGAAGAAGTGGCAAAAGGAACACGCCTACGACGAGATCTTCACTGAGGAAAACATGGCCGGCACAAGCAACCAGGATCGGGACGAGAACTGGGAGGATGATTTTATGTAGTCTTTACTTTTGCTTGCTCAACGAAAAATGAAAAAGACTCTTCACACACCGGGCCCTCTCCCTCCGATGCCACTGCCCATCTGATTGACATTTGTTCCCTTGAGCTTATGATCCGCCGGATTAGCAGCGGCTTCGTACAGGATATTCGCCGGCGCCCGCCCCAGCTGCATCCATTCCCCCCTGAATCCCACATATGAGATGCGCGTGACGTCCTCGTCACCATCCCCAAAGTTGTCGGGAAAGAAGAGCGCGATGCGCCGCACGGCGTTGAAGCGAGCTCTGCGCACCGGTAGCTCCTGCACCTCGCTCGTACGACTGAGTTCAAATGCTTGAGTGCCCTCAGAGTCCTCGGCAATGGAGAAATCCACGTCCTCGCGGTTGATGATGACCTTGAGTGTTTTCGGCGCCGAGTCCGAGTCCGATGTGCGCATGAGAATTGAGTGCAACTTTACCTGGCCGGTGAATCTATCTCACTCGTAAGCATTACCGAGTAAACAACCCCTTAGACTGCTTGAGTGAAGGGGCGCTCACGGGATGTTCATCAACAGCTGCTCATCAGCATCGCTCTCAACCTCGGGTTCCGTCGTGAGCCGCTCGGCCCACGTCTTCTTGCAAATGGCGCGGCCCGACCCCCCCTGAGCCTCGTTTAGCGCCGTGACTTCGTCAAAGTTGATGTACTGATATAGCGAGAACTGCACAGCCGGGGTGATGTCATCTGAGTGATCGTGCTCTCCATGGTTGTGGCCGCCGTGCTCGTGCTCGTCGTGGCAGTGGTGCGACATCTTGGGCTATCACGGTGTGAAAGTGACTTAGGTATCGAATTGGATCAAATTAAAATGAAACTTCCAGAAGTCGGAGTCCGGCGCGAATGTGAGCTTATGTGACGGTTATGCGTGGGTGAGTGAGGTGGGGATGTGTTTGCCCGATATTGAGTTGGAGTCATTTTTAGGGATGGATGGAGCTACAAGCGAAGATACTCGCAGTTGCCGCCCTTGGCACCAAACAACCAACCTCACACAAATCGTCAACAATTCCACATGTGATTTCCTTGTGTGACAATCATCTTGGCACGTCATGCTTCGATTTTGAATTGAATGAGACAACGTTGCAGCTCACAACAGAACCCGACATCTCAGCAGCCTGGCGGCAATCAATCATGGCGTCCGTCCCGCCTTCAGAGTCTCAGCTCGAGATCCCAATTTTCGGTCCAGATTCTGGAATCCTGGCGTCATCGGCTGGTGCTCGTCGCCTCGAACTGAACCGTGCTGGATCATACGGTAGCTAACTCCCCTCCTCTCCCCCAAAGACAGGCCTCTATACCAACACCTGGGTACCCTTCCCGCCCATCATCTACACATTCCCATCCCCCTAACTCCCTTGTTTACAAACAATACCCCTTTCGCACCACCGTCCCCTTTTCTTCCCCCCTCTCCCCCTTCAT
>Ga0247780_1000131_pt1 | contig 71285 bp, 40 predicted proteins | sample UWRJL079202R5_FD_179927 | JGI IMG/M metagenome (GOLD analysis project Ga0247780, IMG submission 179927) | Plant litter microbial communities from Arlington Agricultural Research Station in Wisconsin, United States - UWRJ-L079-202R-5 | ecosystem: Environmental > Terrestrial > Plant litter >...
CCGGAACACCGCCGCCCGCCTTGGACATCCTCCAAACCACCCCCCAATGGAAGTCGCTCATCCGCACCCTCGCCCAGCACGATAACCTCGGGCCCCTCGAGGACGACGACGACGGCCTCGAGATGGCCACTGGCCTCTACCTCTGCGCCCAAGAGCTTGTCCGACTCTCCCTCGAGCGGGACAATCCCGCTTGGAGCCCCGACACCGCATACCTCGGGGAAATGACGAGCCTGGACTCCGAGACCGCGGTGCCGGAGGAGGCGTACGATATCGTGCGGCTGGCTTACATGACGCTGATTACAGTCGCGCCGTTCCTCCTCAGTCGACGGTCCACTGACCCCTACAAGTGGGAACACACTCGCAGTTCGAGCTCGTCCACCTTACCTCCAGAGCCTGATGCTCAAAAAGGAAACGTGCAATCTGTAAAGCCACTCAATCTCAGCCACCTTTAGCTGAGCGTCGGGTTTCCTGTTTGGGGAATTCATGAAAGCCACGATGCTTGGCATTGCGCTTGCAGCGCCCCCTTTCGGGCTCAACGAGATGAAGCGGCAGCGCTTCGTTGGCTGCCTATTAAAAGCGCGCGGTCCTCTCGGGCGCTGTGCGTCGGCCACACCGCTGCCTTTCTTCCTTTTCCCAGGAGATTCGCCAGAAACACGGCCACGGCGACGCCAACATGCGAATACCCACCAGCAGAGCGCTTGTCGCGCTCTCGCTGATCATTACATTTTCTGGCGCGTACGCGGCAGATGGACCGATAGATTGGAAGGAGGCTGGGGGGTACACGGAGTTGCGCGGTTGCGTGACTGTATTTAACTCGTTGGCGAGCTGGTTGACGTGTAAAGTGAAGTCGGTATGTCACGGATCTCTTTCGTTTCTTGAAACAAGGTTCGACAACAGGGCTAAAACCATGGGAATGGGCCACTGACTGACGGTAATGAAATACAGTGCCTCTGCCGCCCCGATCTAATTCAAGACGCGCATAAAATGATCAAAGACGATGTTGGGAAAACCTGCGGGAAGGAATACGACATCGAGGCTGCGATGAAAGTGTACAACGATTATTGCGCCGCCAACGGCTTTCCAATTCCAGGATACACGTACATCAGCACGCAGACTGTTCGTGTTTCGACGGGGGCGGCGACAGCTACGGCCGGTGCACCAACCACCACCGCAAACGGAGGTGCAGGAGGTGGGAGTGGAACTGGAAGTGGAGGTGGAGGCGGCGGACCGGCGGCTACAACCATCGTGAATAACGGAGGAACGTTAACGGTTGAAGTCGCGACAGCCACTGCGACGGTCGTCCGCTCTGCTGCAGTCCGCTCTCAACTGGTGCCTTGGCCGTGGATACACTTGTTATCCCTCCTTGCGCTGGTCCCAGTGTTCCGATTCGCATGCGCGCAGACGGTGGTGGTGACGTACACTGAGCCTCCGCCGACGCCGGGTTATTCGTCCGTTGTCACGACACGTCAGACCATCCTGACGGAAGTGCTTGTGAGTACCACTCGAGTTACTCAGACCCAAAACGGGAATATCGAAACCAAGACGACCGGAAGCTCACTCGGGGGTAGCAATAATAATGGCGGACCGGGCGGTGATGGCGGGCGCAGTAATACCAACGGCAACGGCGGTGGTGAAAGTGTTGGGAGTAACGCTGCCAGCGCAGGCGGGAAGGGGGACTTGACGCAGCTAGAAATTGTGGGAATAGTGCTGGGAATCATTTTCGGAATCATCACGACCGGTGCGACGGTGTGGATGTGTATGAGAGGACACGGACGCCGCTGATAGAAGAACAGCTGCGGCGTATATCGAACCTGATCTAATGGTGATTCCTTGGGTGCTGAAATTATCGTGTTATATCATCGATTGCAAACGTTTCCTAGCACATTTATTCAACCAAACAACTCCACCCCTAACGACGACCGCCTACTCATCTCTGACCGGTCGAACTCGTGATCACGTTGTCATTTTAATCGAAGTCTTTAGTCTCCACGACGACATTGGCAGCGCCAGGGTCGATGACCACTCCGCCACCCGCGGGGTTTCTCGCGACTGGGATATTGCGACCGCTCAGGTGAAAAGCCCTGGAGCTCATAGAGGACATTACTTGACTGAGCCGCCCTCGCCAACGCCTGAGAAGGCGCCGGGTCGCAGCGAGACCTCACATACGCGGGGATCGGCTTCATCGAGCGGGTGCGAGGGGCCCGAACCCACTCGACATAGCGTTCTTCGCCACCCAGGATGGAGGTGATCCGTCGATGGAACTCATCTTTGCCTTCTTGGGTGGCGGGGTCGAACTTGAGCCTGTTTGGCCACTTTTCGACGATTGTGTTTTCCTCTTTCATGGCTGCGCCAACAAAGTCGCCGAGTTCCGTGAGCATGAGTCTTTCGACGTATCTGGTGAAGCATTCAGTTTCGTCAGTACTTGTACTTGATAGTTTTGTCAAAAGAGATGCGAAGGAGACAAACCTCTGAAACGCCGGCTCCCAATCCCTTACAAAGTCGGTACCTAAGTACCACTTGGTATTCTCGATGCCGCAGTTGATGAGATCCCCTTGAGACGGTGGCTTCGGCACATACGCTGCGAGCCTCTTGGCCTCTTCACTGTGAGCAGGCAACGGAATTGCCTTTTCGGCCGCAGCACTCATTTCCTGCGCCGCGTTCATGAAGAGCGAGATCAAAGTGGCGTGGCGGTTGTCTTCCTCGTTCTGCAGCGAGGGAATCAGGGTCTCTAAAACCCTGTAAGGGTCCCAGATATGCTCGGTCGATGGCGTTGGATACCTGCAATGTGTCAGTCGGAGGGATGCAAATCAGGTGTGTACGGTGAAGGAGGCCTACATCGATACGACTGAAGGTGCCCTCCTTATACACTTCCGGAAGTGTCGAAGCGTCGACGCACGTCAACTCAAAGGTAATGTTAAGGCTCGACAAACGGTCGATGGGCGGCATCCTCTTTTCTCTCATCTTTCGCTTCATAAACAACGGCACCGACTATACGAAGGGGCTCTGGGTCATAGGGTTAGTCCATTTCGGAGTCAGCTTGGCGGTTAGTTGGATCCTTTTATTACCAAAAGGGCAGATTAACGAGCATTGATAGTATGTGTGCCGTAGGTATAATAATACAGCTGGCTAAGAATAACTTTCTATTATTTCCGATAAAATGCGAGATCGAAACACCTTTAAAAAAGAGTTACGTGGGAAAGAAAGAGGTGAGAGCCGTTAAATATAGAAAGACAGAGTTGAGAGAGAAAAAAAGAATAATATCTTATCATTAAAACTAAACGTGGCAGCGATAACAGAGCTGTCAGCCAAAAGGGTAGTGTCTAGCCGATAACCCTAAGCGGTGATAAAGGAATTTGACTTTCTGGCCAGAGAGATATATATAAAAGTCGGATTTAATCTTACTAGACCTTATGATCTAAGACGATACTGTTATGACCCTGGCCATGACATTGGGCCGTGGCGGCCTAGGGCCGCCACAGCCGGCCAATCACTAGAAAAGAGCCTATAAGGCTCACAGACCAATCAGGATTATCCCGAGATCCCGAGTCATCGGGACACCGGGACTGCTGAAGGTAAGCCGAGGGTGAAGCGAGCCTGATTCTGGGCCGTGCGGTAGGCAGGCATGATTACTCTAACGCAGACTCTCAAAACGGTGAATGAAAACGTCAGCCATCGAGCCCATTTCTTGGCCTCCATTTTGAATAGAGGGTTTGCTTAGTTGGAGAACGGGGACGGGAGGCCGGAATTCTGGGACCCCCCTCTCTCGATACTTTTTGTCGGAGGCGAGGCCCAAAATCGGTCCTATGTCGCGTAAAATTGCCAATTTTCACTGCAGGGTGAGCATTAGATTAGCCGTGGTGAGCCGAAGCTGAGCCGAGGGTGAGGCGAGCCGCCGTCTTCAGACGGGACCCACTTATTTTTCGTGGCAGACTACCCAAGTAAGAATGACACCGGGGCCTAGATATGGCTTGACCGAAAAGAATCACGCCATGGCAAGACTTTTCACTTCGACAAGCAGCAGTGGCATCAACACACAGTCCGGAAACTTAGTACCTCAGGCCAGTGCTGCCTTGGTGGCTGCAGACGGACCAGGACCTACAGTTCTAAGGGCCAATATATGTGAGTTGGAGGTCGTGAGGAACTTCATTCTCATTCCGAAGGACCCCTTTAAAGTTCGGCGGTTGGAAAGTCTGCTGTCATTTTATACTTACGAGGTTGAGAATGGGATTACGAAGAGAGTTCCATATACCAAAATCTGGGCCGAGAGTCATGCTGCGCTCCAGGCTACCATTTGGACGGATTCGGAATAAGGGGTGATGATTACTGGGATACGACGGCGCATATGGCAGGGGGCAATGATGTGCATTTCAAGATGTACAAGATCGATGTCCCGGGCGGGGATGCACGTAGCCCGCTTGATTGGATTGGCTTGTTTAAGATGGCTATTAGTCGGACGTTGTTGCCTAGTGGGGGTGGAATTGAGATTAACATTCCGAGGGGGCTGGGGAGGGTTGATGCTGCTTTGATGCAGGATGGAAATAACCTGGGCAGTTACCCTTAGATGGAGGAAATAAGTAGTCACTACGTGAAGGACTAAACGGAGGCCTTCAAGTCCATTGAGGATGACTTGTACGGCATCAGACTCACCCCCAACTTACCATATGCCTGCGCTGACGTGCTACATTCCATCCCTCGCAAAACCCTTCCCTCCCAAACCTCCACCAGTGTCACCTTACGGGCATGCATCATACAAGGCCTCAAAAGACGCCTTTATTGTGCTCACTCTCCGTTTGGGTCAAACCCAATTATGCCCACCACTTTCTCACGAAAAGTGGACATACTATGTCAGCCTATCCATAAAGTCGAGGCCATGGCCCGCAACCAAAACATAGGTATCCTCTTCCCCGACCCCTAAATCACCCAAACCACCCCAAAGCCATCCACCCCTGCCACCCCCAACACTTCCTCATCACTCCCCAAACTCCCCATCACACCATGCACATACGCCTCCCCAATCAACATCCTCACTTCATCACCCTCCTCACAGCCGTCCACGCTCGACAAATCCAATTTCCTAAAAACATACGGCGCCCACGCGCCCCTTACCAGCAAAACCTCATCTCCCGGCTGGGCATCCACGGGTGCCATGCCGAGATATCCACGGCGCGTGACGAACAACCTTCGACCTGGAGCGGCCTCGTGGAAGGCTTCAAAAAAGGCTAGCCAGGTGCTGTACCAGAGGGCTGGGTCATTGAGTCCCTTGTTCTTGTCTGTGGTCCACGGGTGTGTGACTTCTGCGTCGGAGGTGGGAGTTGAAGGGTCGGCGGGGGTGAGGGCCTTGGCGAATTCTGTGTCGCGGTATTCGTCGCGCGATATCATGGTGATAAGGTCATTCTTCAGCTTCGCATGGGCGACTGACTGTAGTTCCTGGGGGTGTTGGTCTTCATTGACTGTTGCATGTTCGGCCAGCGGGCCATGCACATCCTGCGGTGCTTGTCGGTTCGATTTCACATTCGGTACTGTAGCCCGAGTAGCCCGACGAGTCTCGTCGAAATATGAGCGAACGGCGTCCGCGAACGAAGCGTCCAAGTTCGGCAATGCGTCACTATTTGCTTCAAGAATAAGAGTGCGCCATAATGCCACGAGACTCAGCTCCCCAGTGTGCTGGTAGTGCGTGCCGAGCTCGGCGCAGAGCCGGAGTGTGTCTGTCAGGTGGAATCCGCTCGTCTGTTGGTATGTGCCGTTGAACCAGTGCTCGAGCGGCTCGCCGACGGCCAGGATTTCGTCGAAATGCGCTGCCTCTAGCTGTGCGATTTGACCGGCTACATATATCGCGGAAGCGCCGCCTGGCCTGTTGCCCATCTTGGTGGAGGGTATTCGGGGCCTCCGCACTTTGAGGTGGTGCAGAGGTTTGGGTGATAGCGGGTGGTGCAAGTTGACCACCCAGGAAGGGAACTGCTTCAGGTCCCTTTTCGTGCCGACGAGTGATAATGCGTTTGGGCCCAGCTCGCTACCAAGGAGGGCAAGGGAGAAGGCAGAATAGACATCCTCAACCGACTTGGAGTAGTCTGTGCCCAGCGCTGTCGTGTCACTACGAGGGACGAATATGGCCTCCGTTGAGATGCCCGGCACTGGCTGATCTGTGTCCTTCCCAAGCAATGACAGGCCGCCAAAAACATAGTCACGAGGATCTGTTGTTTTCCTGCTGCGGGCGACACACAGCCACTTTTCCAAGCTCCACACTCCATTCGCCGTGGTGTACTCCCTTGAATCCAGCAACCCAGATCGTATATCTGTGATGTCCTGGACCATAGCAAAACTCATCGCCGATGAAACCTTCTCGATGCGTCTCATGGCCTGGGCCGCGGTGTGTAGCGGAATTTCGATGTCGCCAAGCAGAAAGGTCGCTCGGTTGGCGACGGCGAACTCCTGCACGACCCACAGCCGATCGAACCACGAGCGTGAGAAAAAACAGAGTAAGCTAGCTAGGCTGGAAACCCGAGAAGCGAACACCGACGCAAGGATAGCAACCATCTCCTCAACGTCGTCTGGCATGTTGGCCATTTGCTCGAGCGCGGCGAGCGCCCTTGCTTCAAGCCGTGTGCGCTCACCCAGCCAGACGATGACCTGAGAAGCATTCCGGTAAAGATTCCCCATGAGGGCCACTTGCGCACTGCGCTCCTGCACATCGTCTTGGTTGATGCACAGCTGGTCGATCCACCAGTATCCTGGATACCGACGTGACAGCGCGCTCAGGGCGTTGTGCAAGTTCTGCGTGACGAGAATGGTCTGTCCGTCACAGAGAATAAGGCGCCGGGGTATGTGGATTCTGCCCTCACCTTCCTCAGTGAGCTCGTGTGTAATGGTCAGGTCTGATAGATAGGTAAGGGCCTTTTCAAGTCGCGGGAACGGTGAAGGGCGGTCTGGGCGGCCCTGAATAAATGCCTTCCACCACTTTGAGATAGACAGTCGCGTGAAGGGATTAAAAATGTGGCGTCCTAGGCGGACAAGGGTGATGATCTCGTCCTCCTTCCACGTGTACGAGAGCGCGTGGTACCGCGGGGCGTCCACAAGAGGGACCTCCTCTATGCTGCAACGGATAAGACCAGGACGGAAGATGCTAGTGCTGAGGGGCGGTTCAATCTTCAGCAAGCGAATACTGTCAGATCTGCGCAACGCCTGGTATTGATATTTCTGTAACTTTGAATTCTGCGTGTACGGTTAGTCGCCAAGAGCAGCACCGCCTCCCCGATCAAACTCACCCTCATCGTTTTCTGTTCGGCGCGGCCAGCCAACGCGTCTTGAATGGCTCGGCCCGGGGCAACGGGGAAGGCCACTTTCCAATAAAGCCAGGCGTTCATCCGCAGAACGGTCATAAAGCTCCCCCGAGGCCGGCCCATCGCTGCAGGGAGATCCCGACTTCCGAGGTTTGGAGTCGGCGTTTTTGCAAGTCAGCTCGCGAAGCGGTGCATCGCAATTGGTGCGCGGTTAATTACTAGGTAAGGTAGTGCCAATGGACCATGGTGGTAGGTGAGCATAGCGCCTGTGCTGGAATCAAGTTCCAGGTCATTCGTGGGGCGGGATTTGGCGATTTGGAGGCCCCAAGTCAGCATGCGCGATTGAGGTAGAGATGAAGATGTCGTGGGCAACGAAAGATCCAAAATCGCAGCTGAAACCTAACCTCACACGTGGTTGACTGCGCAAGGCAAGCACCCCTGCATTGTGTGACCAATACAACGTGGCCCGTGCGAGGCTAATACGAGGAGCATCTCTTCCTTAATCACAAACGGATTGTTTTCAGGGAGGCATTGTGTATCACAACCTTCGTCACATCTGTAACTCGGAATTATTTACTTGGTGGCGCGGGGATGACAAACTTCACACCCGGCTTCATACAAAGTGGAAATGCACCAAACTCAAGGCTTGAATTATTGCTGGCTACTTACATAAGAAACAACCCAGGCAGGTAAACATATTGCGGTTGACGTAGAGCTCTTAGCTCTTACCTGTTGCCATCTCCTTGACAAGCTCCATCCCCTCACCCGGCAGGTCCTTCTCGATGACCCAGAATATCCTCTGAGCCGTGCCATGTCCCCCGAAATCAAATCTGATTTTCCAGTACTCCATGTACGTGTCAGCTTATATAAGCAATTGGAGCCATTCGCGGATGTAGCCGGCTTGGCAATAGGGGACCCTGCAGGCCAGAGATTCTCTTCCACAGAACAACAACAATACACAACAATCACCACAATTGGCCATGAGTGCTAGATTCTGACAGTACGTGATGGAATTCATGCCACGCTTGACCTGCTCGTTTCGCGTCATGTGCCAGCTGAACACGTCGCGATTTTGATGCTTCAGCCGGTAGTTTTCCCCGTCATTCCCCTGCAGGTTCATCCACAGCTTATAATTGTTCGTAGCAGAAACCTCAATGTAGAAGGTCTTCATCTTGTTGTAGTATTTGCCGATGTACGAATCGGGCGGCTTTTGCGCAGTGACGGTCTTGTCGTTCCGTTCTACCTTGAACTCCTGTTCGATGCGGTCATAGGCTCCAAGGACAAAGGAGAGTGTGCTTCGGGCCAGAGCGACATTGTCGTGTTTAACGGGGTCGTCGAACTGAGTCTGGATGATGAGATGGCCGATCCGGTCGGGACCGTCGTTGATTGCAACCGAGTTGGACAGCAGCAGGACCACAGTCTCCGTCTAGGGGAAAACGTAGACAGCGCTTGTGCACCCAATCAGCATTCCGTGATGATAGAGAACGAGTCGAGAGTGCTCGGGATCGCCGATGATGGGCATTTTCGACATGGCTGCCTGGTTGCGAGATGTGTCGCAAAGCATGCCGGGAAGCTGTGCTCTCGCCCAGCCAATGGCGTAACTCTCTTCGCGAAGGCTCGGTGCCGTGCTGATGCTGCTGCTGAGTAGCGGGACCAGTGTTTGAGGGGCGACCCTAGTGTGCTCGATTTGCCAGTCTGCTGCTGGTCATTCAAGGCCTTCCCCAGAGCCATGTAGTACCTGAGTCGGTCGTTGGCAGAGCTCTGGATACCGCCGGCCGGGTTCATCAGCGTATCTTCCGCCATGTGAGGGCAGGCGACGTGGCACGGAGAGGCGTCATCGAATGCCATGTACCCCTTCGCGACATTGTCTGATCCACGACACTGAGTCGTCGCTGAATGTGCGGCGCATGCCCAAATGCTCAAAGATCTTCTCGGACATGAAATCAGAATAGGTACCCCCAGTGGGGTTCTTGATGACTTCTCCAGCAATTTCGTACCCCCAATTGTTGTATCAGTGCTCTCCTCGGAATGGAGTGACGGCCTGTAGTTGGTTGATGGTGCGGAGTCCCTGTTCCTTCACAATCAGTATGTTATTGTTCGATTGGGCCCAGAAGGAATCGGCACGCTCGAGACCGGTGCTCTGGCTGACAAAGTCGACCACATTGCCGTGATTGTAGATGACCTCGGTCGTCGGGGTGAAAATCGGGGACAATGTCCTTCACAAGGGTTGTCCATTTCGACTTTCCCTCCTCAACCAAGATGCCAATGACCTCAGCTGTGAAACCTTTGGTCATGGATCCAAGATAGTAAATCATGTCGCTATCGCCCTTGACACGGTGCGCGACGTCGCGAAACCCAAGGCTGCGATTTTAGATGACGGAGCCGCGGTGAACCACTCCGATGGAGACGCCAACAACGCCACAGATGGAGCAGATTTCCGGATGGTAGGCTTCAACGAATGGATCCGAACGGCGACCATGTTGGTTGGGAGTGGTGCTGGGAGAGGTTGGGCAGAAGATTAATGTCGGGGAAGGAGTCGTAAAATCGAAGCTCTGAAACGCGGGCAGTGTGAGCGAAGAAGGTCATGAGGCGCGCCCGTGGCTGGGATATGAACTGCAGCCGGACCGGAAGAGGGGGGAGGAAGGAAAATAGTCAAAAAGGCGCGACCGCACAGGAGCTGCTCGTGTAATTTCAGTCAGCCTGACAAGAGCGGAGGCCAGCAGTGTTTTCATCGGACTCCAACCGGCAAGTGCGAGCAACAAGGCGACTGTGTTTTACTACCATGAGTCACACAATTTAGATCATCGTCTGGCGTTTAGCGAGTTATCACGTCCTCCGCAAAACTCCACCATAGCCCTCCCCATTTGCCCGATATATACAAGCCCGGCATTTAAAGCTTGCTCAACCCATACCAACTTATTCCTTTTGTATTTAAAGCTGGCGAGAAGCTCGCTTACCAAATCTTCGCAGCACCAGTGAAAATGTCGGCGAGCCCGAACGCGACGATCTCACCGGTTCCTTACGGCCCGCTGCCTTTAGGCGGAGATATCGGCCACTGCATTCGCCTCATTGCAATCAAGACTGACGCTCGCGACACGGAACTTCAGTGGCAACTGAGTGTGGTCCCGTTGGCAGAGGCAACATCCCAAGGGTACTACACCCTCTCCTACGTATGGGGGAACGCTGCGGATACCCAGCCGATCCGCGTCAATGGGCTCGAGTTCCAGGCGACCAGAAACTTGGTTCTCACGCTCAAGCAGCTGTTTGCCAGTCAACAATACGCGACCAGCGCATTATGGGTCGATTCCATCTGTATCAACCAGGCAGACATTTCGGAGCGAAAGCTCCCAGGTCAAAATCATGGACCATATTTACTGAAATGCAAGAGAGGTACTTTGCTGGCTTGGGCCGAGGACGATTCCAGTGTCATCGCCACGCGTATAATCAACTCCCTTAGTCAAGATCTCGACGAATATCCCGAGATGACATTACCACCAGAGCATGGCGCGCGCCTCACCCCCGTTGAAGACTCAGTATATCTCGACTTGATCCGGGGGCTGCCTCGGCCGAGTCTCCTCCGCCTCCCCGTGTTTTGGAGTGGTGCTATTGGACCCGCATCTGGACACTGCAGGAGATGGTCCTCGCTGGCTCGTGCAAGCTCAGTTGCGGCAACCGGTCGTGCTATCTGCATTATACTGAGCGGGTGCTGGATTAAACACATGGCCCTCTCATGAGGTCCATGATAAATGCCGGGAACCAACCCCCTACTACACCGTTCACGGTAGGACCTTCCAGTTTGTTTCGCAGGCACGGACTAGAAGGGGGACAAATACAAGGGATAAGGTTTACGGCTTGTCCGGCATCCGCGACATCCGTGTGGAGATCGACTACTCCGTCACAGTAGAGGTATTATTTACCCGATTTGCCAGTCATTTTGCCACACGAATTGCCGACCTCAACGACATTCTCAAAGCTGTTGGTGTGTCTCAAAACACGAATACCAAAAGTCTGCCGACTTGGGTTCCTGACTGGGAGCAACACATAGTAAGAGCACAGGGGCTTTTCAGCGCCAACAAGGGCTGTCCGTCACCTACAGGCAAGGTTGAAACTGCTGGTGGCATAAACAATGACCGGCTTCTTGTTACTGGAGTTTGTCTGGATGTCGTCGAGGAAGTCCTCCCAGCATCTCAGCTTACTACCGCCACTTCTGGTCACGTACTGGAGGGTCTCCGAGAGATCGCTCCAATCGCGGAATTCCTTTTTCGGCAGGGTGCAGAAGCGGTACTTTTCGATATTCTACCATCCCTGTCCGGGAAGTCATTCTCGCTGCCCGGGCTGCGTACCACGAGGAACTCTTCACCAACTTCATATGGTTCAGCCCCCTTTCAAACTCAAGGCGTCCTTTCCGTACCGTTAGTGGATATATTAGCTCCGTGGTGGCGGCAAACCCTGGAAATGTTGTCTGCGTGTTAAGATCGTGCACAATGCCGGTTGTGCTGCGGCAGGTTGAGGATAGGGAACGAGAACAGGAGTATTAGTTGGTTTCGGTCTGTCATGTAGCCGGGGCACTTTGCGGGGAGTTTTGGATATCGGAAGATCGCAAGGTGCCTGGAAATTTACTTTGGTCTAGGATTTCACTTGGTGGAAGGCGAACTTCAGGGGTCACTGTTAGGGTAAAGTACCTATGTGGAACGTTTTGGCTGAGGAACGAGGGGCTCAGGAGCAGCGGAAGTGCAGTTGCAAAGTGACTTGATTTGGTAGAAAAGGGGAGTGCGAAGCACTCCCCAGTTATATACAAATAGAAGCTCCCTGTGTGTGGGGAGAGCACATGATCCAAGGCCCCTACGCTCCAGGCAAGCCTGGAGCGGTAAGGCACCTGCGCGCCTAAGCGCTAAGAACTGCCGCTGCAGTTCGACACACCCCCCAGGTGCTTAGAACTACGTTCTAAGCACCTGAACGTTCGAAAAGAAGTTCGCTATAGATAGAAAATAATGAGGTCCGGAGGCTAGTTAAGCCTGTAACTTCCCAAATTATGCCGCTTAAATTAGTGCGTGGTCACGTTTTCGGCACACGCTAAACTAAAAGCGGTAAGCTTATACAGTGGTCTAAGCTTCTTAACTTTATATTAAAAGCTCACAATCTTTCCCCATTTATTTACTTTCTTTAAGTAAATATAAAAAATTAAGAACACTACCATTCTCATCCCCCGTTCCCGGCCACTATAGCTAACGTAAAGACCGTAAGCTCGCGCTTTAAGAAAACGTAAGTCCTGCTCCTTTTACTTAAAAAAACTATTATTTCTGTTTACTAACCTACTCTTACACCTTTTAGATCTCGTTAAAAGCGTAATTAATCTCGTCTGTAAGTGTTTCCACCGCTCTTTCTTTTACTCTAGTTTTAACTAACTGCAGTTAAAAGCTTCTTAACAAGTAGAGAGCGCTTGCAGTGTAAATTTCGCTTATTCTTATCGTTTAAAAGCAGCGGCTAACTTTAATTTAAGTGCTAAGAAGCCTACACCCCACACCTATACCCCAACCCTATCACCTAAGCCGTTCGGCTCGATCTTGCTTACTTACTTACCCTCTTATTAAAAGGAGGATAAGGATAAGGAGGCAGAGGAGGAAAAGCCTCCTGTAACTCCTTATCGCTCTACTTATAATACGGCTAATCTGTAAACCCTTATGTAAGCTGCTCTTTTCTTCTTAACAAATACTTAACTTACTAACTTTAAAACCAGTAAATCGGCTTAATCACCCACTCACCACACCCCTAAGTCCCCACACTCTACCCTTATTAATAAGTGTGGTAAGGCTTACCTTAGGTGCCTTAAGAGTATTATTGTTAGTAATAATAATAGCCACTATTTCGACTATACAGGCACTTTAGCTTACTATACTTGCTATATAAGCAGATACTCCTATATAAAGGTATACGTTCTTTATAAACTTATTTACATACTCCACTAACCTGCCGTTCAGTCCTTTCTTAATAAAGCCCTTTATTAGGAAGTTCCTTACTACTATAGCAGCTAGTGCACCGGCTTCTATAAGTACAGTGTATTTTATAAGCTGTTCCACTCTAACCGCTTATATTAAGAGCTTAAGAAACAGAAGGTAGTGCTACACACGCTCCTTACGGAGCCTTTAGCTCTGCAGAGCAGAGAGGAGTTAGTTAAGGGTACTGTCATTAGTAGTGTGGGAAGCTCCGGCTCTTTTAAGGAGCGGGCTATAACCCTAATCAGCAAGCTTATTAATTTAATAAGCCGCGCTTAAACGCACTGTCTAACTACCTATCGTTTTTATTTTATTATTTATTATACCTTCAGGCGCAGATATGCTATCGCATATAGAGACTGTAAAAGTAGTGCTCCCTTAATCTTTCAGCTCCCTTATAATAGTTCCTTTACTCTTATAACTAATATAACCAGTATCCTTTAACTTCACAAACGTTACAAAGTGCTTAAAACGCTACTAAGAGAGCAGTTTAGTAAGTTTATCAGCTAGCATCTGTTATATAAGCAGATATGTAACTTTAAACAAGCCTTTCACATACTCTTAACAAGCCTACATATTATAAATATTAATATATTAAAGCTTAATATTTACTCTCTTATTCTCTTTAATTACTAGCCGTATCGTTTATTAGTTATTATAAAAGATCCTTTATACTAAGCTGAGCTTATAAGTAATGTCTGTTATAAGCCTTTTAAATGCTATTATTTCCTTAGCTATGTATGTAAGTGTAAGCAGCTTAGCTTCGGTTAATAACGTTATAACTATATATTAATAAGCAGCTCTCCAGTTAATTACATTACTGAAAAACATTATAATATACCCTTATAATAAGTAATATATCTTTATATTATTTATAAAAGAAGTATTGCTAACAATTATAAGAACCTCTTACCTTACTCCTTTATACTTAATCCCTACGTACTGTAAGCTGTATAGGTACCTAATTATCTACTTTACTACAGCTAGGTGCTTTAAGTTTAGGTTAATAAGAAACTGTAAGAGGATAAAGGCTGAAAAGGCTATATTTAATCGAATTATAATTACTATATATAAGATAAATCCTATAAGCTCTTAATACTTTTTAACTTCTACCTTTAACATGCTCCCTATATTTTTAAAGAGTTCTACGTTAAAGAGGGAGATACTTAAGAATATACCCTTTAAAAGGTTATACTGTTTAGTAATTTTCTCGATATATTAGTTATAAACTAACTAAAGCTTTCGTTTACCCTAATCCCTAATTACTTAAATACCAATAAAGTTAAAGATCTCTCCCTTTTTATAAACTTCATACTGTATGTGGAGCTCCTATATAATTACTTCTATAGCTTTATAGTGCTCCTTTACAAATATTATAAAGTAATCGTTTACGTAAAAGAGTATAAACACGGTTTTACTCTTATTAAACATAAGGTATAGCTCCTTATTCGATAAGGTAAGGTTAAGCTTTTTTAATATTAATATAAACTCCTTATATTATAGTAATAATAAGTCTTATAAGCCGTATAACGCTTATTTAAGCTTGTAATAAAAACCTTCTTCCTTAAAGCCATCTGGAAACTTACATATTACTAAGGAGTTATTATCTCACGTAGCGTATAAGAAGGCCTAGATTATATCAAACTATTAGACTTCCAGGTCTCGCTAAGCAGTAAATACTATTATTATCCTAAATAAATAAGCAGTTAAAGTCGTTATATAAGTATTTTAAAGTATATTAACTTCTTAAAGGTTACCTCTTACGCAGATTTTAACCTTACACTTCTTAAATATATTATCTTTACAGAACTTATAAGTAAACACTTATTTAAGTGGAAGTAACTGTAAAAGCATTACAGCACGTTTTATCTTACATTACGTTCCTTTACAGAAGAGGTATTATATCTTAACTTAGCACACCTCTTTAAACTTAGGGCTAAGTGTATAGTTTTTAAGATCCCTTTAATACTTTAAGAGTTACAGTTTAAAAAGGTTATCTTTATAAAGGTAAGGTAAGCTTAAAGCTGCGTTAAGCCTCACCTTTACTTAAAATATTACTATTTAAAATATAACGTATAATATCTTATAAGCTTTACTCCCTTCTTTAACTACCGTTTGCTAATTAGGTAAAAACGTTACGAAGAAGCTTACAGAGCTTTTATTAAAAACTGGGTAGTTAATCCTTACTTTATTATAAATTTAAATAGTAAACGTATAAATTACTAACTTAGGTAATCTAGAAGGAGCTAACTGCCCTTAAAGTCTCCTGCTCTATCTTAAAGCAGGAAGGTAATTAATTTATAAGTGTATATTTTATATTTCTAACTCTGTTACTGTGATAGTATCTTTAGTTAAATCTTTTAATAAGGTATCTTTATACTTTTCTAAAGCTTTATACTTAAAGGTTATAAATATCTTATTATAACTGTCCTTTTATAGGTAGCTGCTTTCCTTAGGATTTATATATAACTTTACATTATTAGTAAAAGCCTTATCTAACTGTTTTAAAGTTTCTCATCGTCTAGACCTTTACTTAGAAAGCTCTTTAGTCTCTTTAAGCCTATCACGATCTGTAGAAGGTAATCTAACACGCTTATTAGCTAAGTAAGAGTATAAGCCCTAAGTTTAAGGTTAAGTTTCAGCTTTTAACGTTAACTCCAGGGTTAAAAGTCCTAGTTTGGTACTTGTAAAGCTTTCCTTAAGCTTTGTAAGCTTATCCTTAATCTAAAGGAACGCCGCTCTGTCTCCAGGTGTATTTACCCTTAAGTTCTGACCTTTAGGAGCATCTTTATTATCAGATTTAAAGGTTAAAGTTTTGTTATCAGTAGGTGCAGGCGTAGCGTTTAAGTTCAGAATATTAGTAAAAAGCTTAGGTATAGATAAAGTGTCTTATATCTACAGCTTAATTTTAATAAAGTTAAGCAGCCGTTAAGTAACTTACACTAATAATACCTTTACTTCCTTACTCTCCTTTTTATAAAAGAGCTTCTTATTAAACACCACGTTACGTATTATAAGTACTGTTTTCAGTTACAGGTATTAAATACAGTAAATATTAAAGGTTACGTATCTAACTAAATACTTAATATACCTTTAAGGTTTAGTCTTAAAATTAAACTTATCCTGCTCTGCTTTTTACCTTTTATCGAGAACGTAAGCTTAGCACCTGTAAGTATAAATCCCGCTCTAATCTAAGTAGTAATTGTTAGTTAAGCTTTTATTAAGCTTACCTAATAATGTATATTACTGGAAGTATTATTTAAACCATTTGTAAAGTTTCTTGTTAGGTAATGTTTAGTTGTTTTATTAGTTAAAGCTTATCTTATATAAGTAAGCAGCTGCTTATATGTATTTAGGCCAGATTGATTTAAGAAAGTTTACTTCTTCCCTTATTTTAATAGATTTTATAATCAGCTCTTAGCCTGCGTGTTTGCTTTTACCGTTCGGTTCGTATGTATATAACAGAGTAGTTTCGATTTCGATCTCTTCTTTAATCGCTTAGAGCTAATACAGCATATATCCCTTAATTACGATTATTAAAGTCTCTTAATCTTAGCGTATAATATATATAGTAAACCTAAACTGCCGTTTTACCCAGTTTATAAAGCTTTTAATAGTTTTAAACACTTTTAGCCCTTTCTTATCTTTTAGTAGATAATAGAAAAGCTTCCCACTATACTTATCCTTAACTATAAATAAGTAAATTAATCTATCTTATACTCTTTTAAAGTAGAAAAGGTCCTAGCTAATTTGTAAGAACAGGTAATAGGAGAAACTTTCGGAATAGCGTTTTAAAATAATTTATTATAAGTGTATAAACACACAGTATTTACAGTTAATGATCTTCGTACCTATAATCATAACGTTACGTGCTTATTTGATAAGTTTCTTAAGAGCTTCTAACCCTAAATACCCTACCCGGGTGTGCCAGAGGTGCTTTATATCCTCTTAAAGGCGCAGCTATTATTATAAGTACCTTACTCCTTGTTTTATTATAATCACTAACATAGTACCCATAGTATTTACAGTAAGAGGTATTAAGAAGTTTAAATAAGTAAAAACAGGAATATATTATAAGAACATTAAATTATATTATCATTTAAGTTTCTTTAACACCACATTCTTTTTTATATTACTATAACGAAATATACAGTTAAACCTATAATATTAAACTTTAACTTTAATAATTAGAGTTTTTAAGATAATATTAATATAGAAACCCTTTATAACAGCTATATTATTAAGTATTAGATTTTCACTATCAGTTCCCTTAAAGCTTATAAGCACCTTTAAGATCACTCACTTACTGTATCTAGAGATTAGGAATAAGCTAATCCCCACTTAGATATAATCTCCAGCTTTAGCACATTAGAAGCTCCCCTTAATTAGAAGCGATTTGTAATTAATAAGGTGTATTACTCTGTAATTATCGACTAAAGTGCTATTGGAAAACAGGTACTTAATAAAACCTATAATAAAGAACTGCCCTACCACCTTAATAATCGCTTCCATTATATAAGTGTTAATTACTATAACGTTAATAAATTTTAAGAACTTTAAAACGCCTAAGTGGTCTTAACCTTAAGCAGTTAAAGTAACTCCCCACTTCTCCTAATAAGATTAGCGAACTTTTAACTACTTAAAGCTTACAAATTACACTTTAATCTTCTCCCTTATCTTAAATCCCAGCATCTTAATACACTTAGTGTAAGTAGAAGCGTTTAAGAGTAATTTAGTAATTATTAAGTGTAAAATCTAGTAGTTTATAAGCTCTTATAAGTATTTTCTTCTATAAAGACAGTCCTTCTTAAAGCCTTAACTAATCTTATTAAATACTTTAAAGCAGTTGCCAGTAAAGAAGACTTTACCTTATTTACTATTACTAATAGTGTATTTTGCTTTGTAGATTTATATAGAGAAGATATAAACGTAATCTGTGATTCTAAACGTTAGGTATTTTATAATTTCCTGCTTTACTAGTTCAGAAAGCTTCTAATTTGCCTATTAAGGCGTTATACACACCGTGATAGTTCTCAGCCAGTCCTTAGTAACCAGGGGCCCCTAGATCTCCATAATTTTAAACACTTCTACCTTACGATAAGTTATTTCCCAATCCTTAATCTACTACTCCTTTAACACATTAGTATTTTTAACCTGTTTTATTACTGTGTGATATTCTTAATAGATTTAAAAGGTAAGGTTTGTCTTATTAAACTTAAATCGCTGTTAGAGGAAACGTACGAACGCTTAAACTGTATATCCGCCGTTTTAAATTATCTTCTATATAGCCAGTTCCTTAAAGCTTTTATTAACTATATAATTAACCCAGTTTTAAATATATTAGTATAAGTTAGTAATTTCGGTAGTAACTGTAATAAAAGTAGTAGCTTCGTTCACTAAACGCTTATGTTCCTTTTTAACATCTTATTATATAATTATAATAAGCTTTAGCTTATCCCTAGCTGTCTTTAAAGATAGGGCTGTTAACTCCCAGTATTTGTAAGCGAAGATATATAATTTAGTCGCCTTCTCTTAGCGCTTGCTGATAAGCTTGTAAATTATTAGAACGATCGGCTTAATGTATAGATTAGCCGTGTCGGGAGTAGCAGGATTAATAAAGTACCAGATCCCTCGGTTCATTACGTGGTATTTAAGAGTCTTAAACCAGAAGGGCCACTCCTGTACACTCTCGAGCTTCTAACTGTCGGCTGGAATGCTTTAGTAAAGGGCGCTTTCTTCCGCTATAATAGGCGATTTGGAAGATTAGCAAAAGGGTTTTGCAGAGGGCGCTACTTGTAAACGTCTTAATTAATTAGTTTTACACTTTACTTAGTCGGATAGAGCCGGGCTTATAACTGTAGAACGTTTTAGCTGAGGAACGAGGGGCTTAGGAGCAGCGGAAGTGCAGTTACAAAGTGACTTGATTTGGTAGAAAAGGGGAGTGCGAAGCACTCCCCAGTTATATACAAATGGAAGCTCCCTGTGTGTGGGGAGAGCACATGATCTAAGGCCCCTGCGCTCCAGGCAAGCCTGGAGCGGTAAGGCGCCTGCGCGCCTGAGCGCCAAGAACTGCCGCTGCAGTTCGACAACCTAACCTATTAACATACAATGGTGGGTCAGAATGTTTTGGCTGTGTCAACATGGGCTCGAACCCGTCGTTATATTTTGAGGCAACCAAAGAGGGAACGAGGGGTTTGAATTCCAGGGATTGCAGCAGGGGTTTACTGGCTCGAAGGGAGTCTCGATCCTCCTGTCAGTGCATTAGGGTGCTTTTTGGGCGGTACCTACAAGGCTTTGCTCCGCCCTACCCCTGCTGGCGGGGGTGCCGAATGCAGCAAATGCTCAACTTGCCTGGGAACCATTCATTTTGAGGCAGCCGTCGGGTACCAACTGCCAAGCAGCAAAGCAGAACACACAGCCACGACGCATCTGCAAATATAAACTCGGAACCCGAGAGCGAGCTGCCTCAATTGACCGGGCATAGAATTGAGAGTTTTATTCATATGTCACGGTTTGCGAGTAGTCTTCGAAGATACTTTCATCGCGGAATTACCCATCGACAACGCTACGAGTCCAAATACTTCCGCGCCTCCCCGACAATGCTGCACAGCATGGATCGGTACAAATATTCACCCGTCGCTCCCGGGGAGATTCGTCTGCTCTCACTCTCGCTCACGGCAGATGATGAGCTATGTGCCTCTATCCGACACGTCCCTTTCGACACAGAAGACCCTGTTGTCTACTCTGCCCTCTCATATGTGTGGGGTTTGAGCGGATTCACCGTCTCGATGAAGTGCGATGGTGCCATCCTTCACATCACGCCGACGCTAGACGAAGCACTACGGCAAATTATCAAGCTCGGCGACGCAGAATCCCTGTGGGTAGACCAGATCTGCATCGACCAGCAGAATGAGCAAGACCGGTCGCAGCAAGTCAGAATCATGAACAACATCTACAAATGCGCCAGAAAAGTCATTGCATATCTTGGACCATCCAAACCGTCTACTCCGTCCGCTGTCGACCTGATCACGCGTGTGGGGAAAATTGCAACGGGCATGGCTGGGGACGTGTTCCGCTGGGACAATGGGCAATACGATCCCGACGGCCTGAAAACCTACGAGGAGACGAGTGCCGAAAGATCAGAGGAGCTCGGCATCCCATTCAACGATGAGGCGGCATGGGCTGGTTTCTCTGAGTTCTACGACTGCACTTGGTACCAGCGGATCTGGATTGTCCAGGAGATGCTACCAGCCCGTAACGCAGTGGTGGTCTGTGGCGATCACTCGGTTGCGTGGAACCTCGTCAAGGGCGCAGCATCGTGGTATCATTACAAAGCTCAGGCCTTTTCCAAGCGACACAGCCGATCTATCGACGGGATCCAACTGACAGTCGGCATGGAGCTGACCTGGAACATCCGCCGTATGTATCATTCTCTCCCATTGCCGGGAGACTAAGACTAACGAACCGAACTCAGTGGGCAGCGAGTACCTCGGAGACCTCCTTGGACAAAAGACAACGCCGACATACCGATGGGAACTTCAACGGCTGCTCTCCACGTTCCGGCAGAGGAAAGCAACCGACCCGCGGGATAAGGTGTACGCGCTTCTGGGCCTGAGCGATCTCAACTTCGACGTCGAGAGCGGCAGGTTCAAGGTCGATTACTCGCAGGATGTCAAGACCGTCTTCACCTACGCGGCAAGAGCCATCATCAAGAGAGAGACCATGTCAAATCTCAACGTCCTCCTCCAGGGGCGACGCACCACATGTACCTGCGAAGACGATGCACAGCCCCAGGCAGCCGACTGGCCGAGCTGGGTGCCGGACTGGCGGCGCCACATGGGGACGGGGTGTGAATGGGGGGTCGGCCAACATTTTGGAGAGTGGCATGACGACCACGCCGCCGGCACACATGTCGATGAGGAGGAGGAGGAGGTGGTGGGCGAAGGGAAGTATGGCCCGTTTGCTCTCAGGGCGCGGGGAACAATCATCGGCCGAGCGGTCCATGTGAGTCGCCATCACCACTTCAGCCAGCTCATACAGCACGGCCATCTGCGCGAAGCCCGTGACAAGTTTGTGAGCATGGTATCTACCTACCCCACTGGCGAAGCTGTTGACACTGCGTTTGCCCTGACCATGGTGGGCGGCGTTTTGCCGAAGCTCATTCTTGAAGAAGGCACCACAATGGACATGTACGCAGACAAGTACCTCGGGTTTGTGGACGTACTCATGATGCCGAGAAACAGCCCCGAGGAGAACGAACTGCGGCAACAGCAAGGGATGCAATACTTCCGGCTTGGGTTCAACAATGACTGGCTCCAGGCCGTCCTGAAGGCATACTGCGAGAGGCGGTGGTATATTCTTGACACAGGCCACGTCGGACTTGGCAACCACAATATGCAGGAAGGCGACGTCATAGCCAAGTTGACAGGGCTGGGCGTCCCCTGTGTTCTGAGGCCCTGTGGCGGCGAGGAGGGGTACCGTTTTATTGGGTAAGTTGGGTCAGAGGTGTTACTGAATGATGCATATGCTGACTACTCTTTCTTATAGCGAGGCATACTGCCACGGTGAGATGCCAGGGCTTGGCCAAGGGACCGCGCCGACTGCGGAGGACACTCCAGTGCGGACGACACGGGAAATCGTGATAGTGTAATAATTCCAGCACAGGTCAATGCGGCTCGATCATGACAAAACTTCGCCAAGTGGTGCGGATTCGTGAAGTGGGCCCACTGCCATGAACTATTGACAACAGCTAAGGAGTTATGATGGGCTAATTTCATTTCCATCCACCCACCCCACAGCTTCATCGCACAAAAGTGGTGCCTCCGCACCCCGCGTCTCAAATTCCCTCCCTCTCAAATCCAGAACTTGTCACTCGCTTACGTCTTTGGACTAACTGTCCGTCCGCTCCTTTGGCCCCTTTCTGGCTTTCCGCTCTCGTGACAGGCGCTGCAGTTGCGGCAGCCCTCCCAAACTCCCATGTTCTGCGGGACTTGCCCCTCTCAAGTCCATCACCAAGTGCGCCCTCGTGCGTGGCAGACGACCTTCTGCATTTGCTGCAGGGCAATCTACGGCATGCTTACCCATACTGTCGATCTCTCCTCGACATTCACACCTCCACGACCGTGGCTACAGTCCAAGTCACTCCCTCACCAATGTACGCCTTGCTCCCGAAACCATGGCCCCTTCCGAGTCATCCACTGACAAGTCGCGCAGCATCGAGTACATAACCGAGACGACCACGACGACTCACATTGATTCAACAACTATCACTGACGTCCTGACGTCAATCCAAACGTCATTCGGAACCACCACCACCATCGCAACTATCACAACGAAAGCTCCCGCCCCCGCCAACCCCGTTCGCCGCAGCGAAAGCTTTTCTTCCGCCCTCGACCAGTACTCGCCCGAATCCCTCTCAAGCGCCTGCCTCTGTCTCAATATCCCGCACTGCGGCCGAACATCCATCACAAGCTCTACCCTTCTCCCCTCCACCATCGTCTCCGCTCTCACCTCAGCCACGACCACCTCTTCCACAACTACGATCACCACGCTCTCCACAACAACGACAACCACCCCCCTTCTTTCAACCACCACAACCACCACTTCCGTCTCCGCAACCCCCACCTACTTCGTTCTCTCCGTCACCCTCGCCAACACCACCAAGTTCTACCTCTCCCACCAAAACTACGGCCCCGTCTGGACCCACCTCGTCGGCGAAGAACGTGCTATCTACGCTCTGCAATTCCACATCAATGCACAATCCACCCTCATTTACATTGGCCGTTTCGCCTACCTCGATGATACTTGGTTTCGCACCCAGGCCGCCACACCCTCGGAGAATGCCCATCACGTGATATTTGTCCCGTATGACGAATTCGGAGCGGACTCGCCGAGGATGAAGACGTATAAGGCGAGTGTTGCTTCTAATGGGGGAGTGGATGAGTTGAAGTTGACGACGCACTACGGGGCTGCGTTGGGCTGGCAGATTTGCTATGAGAAGCTGCCGTTTGGTGAGAGGGGAGATACTGATTGGTATGGTGTGACGTGGAGGCTCCAGGCTTGGAGGTTTCAGAGCAGGGCAGAGGATGGTTGTGAGGTGGTAAAGGTGGGAGTTGAGTGGCTTCCGGTGTAAATCGGGGGCCGTGGGTGTAGTTCAAGGGGAATTGAAATTCGGGAATTATCAACACATCCATGTGACGGGCATTTTTGCTTCGACTCAAGATAGTACCTATGTACCAAGCGATTGTGAGATTACATATGGAAATGCAGAATGCAACCCGTCCAACCACATGACCTTGCCACCACCGCACTCACTCATTCAGTCATCACAAACGGCTGCGGATCAGTAGGCACCAGGGTGGCTACACTAACATGCGGCCACGTTAACATGGCGCCAGGGGGGCCAAAGTTCAGATTCACCGTCTGCGAATACTGGATCTGAATTCCCGGCACCTTGATCGTCTTCCTCTCCGTGACGCCGCCGGGGGGCGCTTTGATGGCGAACCTCGGCGTCGGCGCCCTGGCTCCGGGAGGAAATGAAGCCAGGAGGACTTGGGTCTCACCTCCATTCATCTTGCCGACGATCACGTCGTACTCGACCCGCTCGATGTAGAAGGTGGCGGTCATGAAGTCGGCGTGGGCGTTGGGTTTGTCGCCCTCACCGGGTGACGGGATCATGACACCCTTGATTGGGGGGCCACCTGCCCCCGTGGCCACGACCGGGGGCACCGGGGTCTGCTTGCCGGCGAGGAAGGCGATGTTGGCAGCCCCGCCGGCGTTGAGCTCGGAGGCTGGGGTGCCGGTGGTCACGGTGAAGGTGATGGTTTCCTTGATGTCGAGATTGCTGGTGCGGATGGCCTCCTGGAGGACGATATTAGGATTCTTGATGATGTCCGAGTTGATTCTGCCGTGTTTGATGAACTTCTGCAGGTTGTCCGGAATCCTGCGAGTTATGCTGGGGGTCTCAGCTGTCATTGGCTTCTTAAAAGCATCGACAAGCCTGGTTTCAGGCCTCCCGATCCTAAATGGCGTGGTGTCGAGCTTAGCAAAATCGGGAGGCCCAGGCTTTCCACCAAGCACCGTGTTGTGGTTTTTCTCCGGAACGAAGCCCTGGGCGTTAATAGTGGTGCCGTGGGGGATGGATGCCATGCGGCAAATAGTTTTGCGGCCCTCCTGAAACTTAGCCGCCGGGACGACAAGCCACATTCCGGGCTCAAAGTGAATGCCGGAGCCCTTATCGGACCTGGGCTTATCACCCTTCCCGGTATCCGGGTTGGTTGTGTTCTGGACGGTTTGGAGATAGGATAGCCCGCGAAGGAAGATGTCATCCTGGTCATGGAACCCGCGGTTAGGGATTTCACCAAGCGTCGGGCCAAACGTCATTTGCTCGGTGGTTAGATTGAGGAACAGCTTGTTGTCATTGAGTCCATCTCCAAGGTCGCGAACACCGCCCTCAAAGGTGCTTGGGACCCAGATCAAGTTGAAGCCGTTGCCGGCGTAGGAGCCCTTGAACTGTTGCAGTGGGAAAGGGAGGACTTTCTCGGGCTCCGACCCCGGCCCTCCAGGGACGTGGAGCTGTTCACCCACTTGGACTTCGCCCGATGCCGGTGGCTGATTCTCCGTCAAGGGAACTTGCTCCCTGTCAGAAGCCAAGCGTCTGGAAAGCTTGGATGTTGGCGCCTTGGGGGCGTCGCCGCCGACCGGGGCCCATTGGAATCCGGCAAGATCGAAGCCAGGGGTAGGTTGCGTGATGTTCAAGGGCGCGATGACGTGTCCGTCGGTGGTAATTTCGCTGGCCATGATGAGGTGATTGAAGTTGTGGGGGCAGGGCTTTTAAGTAGATGTAATTGTTTGCGAGGACTGAGAAAGATGCGTGGGAAATCTTTGGTTGAGCAAGGTGGTCCGCAGTTGTCCAGCAAGGGCGTGAGAACGCCGATCTTTATACACGGACAGAGAGTCGACTGCCTCGGATTTGTGTCATCGGGCTTGGGTGACGAGAGCGCCTTCGCGGCCGCCATCACCGGTGGCGTTGTCTTCATCTGCCAGTTGAAGCTCGCTCCTTGATTCGCAAGAGCTACGCAGGCGCCAGGTGCAGCCTTGTGTTGCTTAGTTTGGTTAAGCGGAAAACGTCTACCTGCCATATTGGCTGCTTCGTGCAGTTTTAGTTCTCGGAAAATGTGAACGGAGAGGACCCTGCAGAAGCGGATATTCCTTTGGGTATGCCGAGCCGCTCTTTGTGCCACATCGCCAGGCGAGGAAAGTGTGTGGTTGGTACACATAGTAGGCCGTTCAGCCTCCGATGCGTATTACCCCTCCCGCTGCATGCACGGCGTCGGAAGCCGCAAGTGCTTGGCGCAGGTCCAGACCTCAGCCCTGCTGGGCGAACCAACCGATCATCTGATGTTCAGCCGGTCAGCTTGAAGAACAGTACATGATTGGTTCAAGAGTGCCACCATTTTTCGTGGCTAGCTGAAAGAGGAGAGGGCGGCCGCAAGTTTAACGCCCACCATGATTGAGGCATTCTGGCCGACCCTCATCACATTTTTAGACCCGTACATAGCCTTATCACAGCGGAAAAAGGCGGCCGAACAATTTGAAAATACCTGCGTGTCGGCCCTCACGCCACCTTCCTAGTTCCCGCGACAAGCTCTGCATTCCTTCCCCACCTTTGACCGACACTAACGCGTCACGATCACACCCTCTTCTGGTTAGATGTCGGAAACAGTCGGACGCTAGCTGGATACCGTCGAGTTCAACAATGTTGTTATGTACAAGAGCCTCTTGCCAAGCGGCAAGGTAGTCCGAGGCTGGGGTAGGTATACAGAGAGCACCGATCAGGCAGCTCAAGACGAATACTTCACGAACGGCTTTACGCAGGGTCACACGAATAACAGAAGGTAGCATCTCTGCTAGTGACAGACCGCTCTACGGGCACTGATAACACCCAAGACATCACGAAGAGGTTGGTATTAAGGATGATGTGCAACGTATTATGCAATCTAATTAACTAAGCTGGAATAATGAAACACACACAATCATAGAAGGAGCAAACGACACGAGGATATGCCAGAACCCCAATAAGTTGCCGCTCAGGGGTGGCTGCGGGTTTGGCCTCGAACCCGAGCTCTTCGGGACATCTGCACTCCCCTGCGGCTGTGGGTTAGTTTTCGATCCATCGTCCCAGGATTCGGACAAACTCACCTGTTCCACATTCTTTCCCCAAATCCGCACCGACGCGGGAATCCCAACAGCGCCCTCCAATGTCTTCACATCCACTGTCATCTTCTCCCTGGGCCAAAGCGTGACATAGTTATCCGACCAAATCAGCGGTAGGACCTCTTCGCCTTCGGCATCAACCAGGCTCAGGCTAATAAATACCGCCGGTGCACTCGATAGGTTTTCAAGTAGCACAGATGCTTCCCCTTTCCTTAAATCCCCTGTGACTGCCACTGATACCGTCGCTTTTAGAAGCGTGTTGAGCCATGTAAGATCGCTGTACTCACTCGCAGGCGTGTGGCGCCAGTCTGAACGATCCCAATCCAGCACGTCTTCTGTCTTGGGCGAGAGCCAATACACATTCCTGCTGATTATCATGTCGCCATCCATCAAGGCCAACTTCAGGAAGACGGCATCCTCTTCGATGCGCTGCAGTACCGAGACCAGCGACGCGACGTTTTTGCTCGAGTTTGGCGCTGTTGTTATATCCATGGCCCCGTCGTTACTATAAACAACTTTACCGTCTTTGTTGATAATCTGAATGTCAACCTGACGGTGACCTGGCTCATTGAGCGAGCGGTTGATCAACCACACGGCCTTGCGCACGTAGTCGTAGGCGACATGCTCAAGCTGACTGCCTTTCTTAGCGCCAAAATAGTTCCCCGAAGGACGCATGTAATGGTCCCAGAGGTTCCAGTGCAGCGAGGGGAGGGCGCCAGTGAGCATCCAGTAGATAAACCCTGTGGCGGGACGGGGTTCGTTATTCCACATTGACCCGTACGCCTCAAACTGGGCACGCGTGACTTCGTAGTCGGCCATCTGGGCCTTTTGGACGTAGTCCTCCAGCGAAGTAGGGGCACCGTACCGACGCCAAAGCCCGCGGTTGAAGATGGTACGGTTCCGGAAGGAAGATGCGTCGGCCCCCATGTGGAATCGGAGGTTATTCTGATCGGGCCTCTTCCACAAGTCTTCAAGGTCAGTTGGCGACAGGAACTTCCGCAGCGATGGCAGGTCAGGCGTGCCCCCGCCAGCTGACAGTTCCGAGCCGAAGCCGGCAGCAGACCCGTAGAGAGCTTTATCGTTGTCCCACCAGTAAACAGGGGGTACCCAATCGTAAGGGCCCTCCATTCTCAGTCCACTTGGGCCGAGTCCTGTTTCGGGATCCGTACCAGGACCAGCACGAGAGGACGCCGAGGCGATGATGGGGTTTGGCCAATCCGCAGCTTTGAAGGCGTCCATGTACAAGGCGGTGGCTTTCGCATCTGGCGGATAGTCACTGCCGACGAGGAAGGCCAACAAGCTTGGGTGCGTCTGCATCATGGCGGCCTCATGGCGTACGCTCGCATTGGCAATGACGTAGTCGTCGTCACTCCAGATCGGGGTCGGAGCGACATTGTCCTTCACAGGGTTGTAACTCCACGCCTCCCACTTGCTGCAGCACTCCCACCCAGCCAGGACCATGACGCCCATTCGGTCTGCGATCTCGTACAACTCCGGGTGCTCATTCTTGCCCTCGAGCCGGATAGTGTTGAGCCCTAGGTCAAGGAGGTATTGCAGCTCCCTTGAAAACTTGACGGGGTCGAAGCGCAGATAGAGATCAGGGGCGTAGCCACCGCCAAGAACCTGGAACGGCTCGCCGTTGACGTAAAAGGTGGTATCATCGAAGGGCGGGTCCCTTCGGGAGGAAACGGTACGGAAGCCAAACCGTGCAGCTGCAAAGTCGGACACAGATGAGCCACCGCCAGCTGTCACAGTCAGATTGGCAATGTACAGAGGTTGATCGCCCCACTGCTTCGGCCACCAGATGGCTGGGGACTCAACAACACCGCCGAGGACGATTTCTGTGGTGGACAAGGGGCCGAGAGTCACGGTCTTTTCCCATGACACGGACGGGCCGCCAGACACCGGGGATACGAACCCGGACGCAGTGGCGGTCACAGCCGCATTCTCAAGGTTTCGTGCTGTGGTCTTGAGCGTCACTGTTGCTGGCTTACTGCTGGTACTGGCCGTCCGAGTCACGCTCCCGATCCGGGTAACCACGCGCAGTGGCTCCAGTACGATGTGTCCCGTCAGTTTAATATCCACGGGCCGCCAGACGCCAGTACCACTGTCAGAGGGCGCATTGTTCCAGTCGATCCATCCGATGGTGAGGTCGAGGTACGGGGACGTGGGGTAGACTTGAACGACGAGAGCATTCTGATCAGACGCCAAATCCGTGATGCTATATCGGTGGCCACCGTAAGCGCCTGCCTGAAGTGACTTGTCGGCGACCTGCTTGCCATTGAGATAGATGTCGGCCCGTGAGTTAATGCCATGAGTGATAAGAAAGACATGGTTTCCCGATCCGATGGGCGCGAGTGCGAATTCGGCGCGGTAAAGCCACGGCACCATGAATTGGTCCCCGCTTAGTTGTTTAAGATTATCTGAGAAGAACAATTCGTTGTCGCTGTACACCCCGCTACTGATAAGGCAGCCCATGAGCGTGCAGAAGGGGCGATTGATGTGGTGCCACGAGCTGATGTCTGTGCCGCCTACTCGCGATGCAGCAGCCAGGTCGCTACCCGCATTTGCTGTCGACTGTACATCCCAAGAAGGGACCGCGGCGATCTGGCCAGGAGCCCATACCAACGATGCCGCGCCGTAGATCGCAAACCCTACACACGTAAGGGGCGTGGATGTGGGACGCATGGCAAACTCAATTCGTCAATTGAGATGCTGGCATCATGTTTCTGAAGCAAGTGAGTCAAGGAGTCAAGCCCATTTATACCACCGGGACTTTACGGGCCATTGTTTCCTGCATGCCGTGATCGTCGGAGTAATGCGGGCGGTGAAACTCTCCCCGCATTCCATAAACCTGGAAACTTGCCAAGCACTGCAATGACGTCAGCGACGTTGTCTTGTAAGAACTTGAGACTCTAACTCCCTGAAATTTAATACGTGCAAACTCTCATCGCTGGCTTTAGGTGGGGCACAGGCTAAGATTGCAACGCATTGTGGCCTGGCAGGCAATCTTATAAGATAGAGAGTGTAATGTGTTACGACCTGCTCTTGACGAAGGCCCGAGGGGGATCTGGACAAGATAAGACAGAGTGTATGGTAGGACGCCAAACTTGAGGGGTGATCTAAAGACGGCTTGTTGAGCTAGCACTCCTAGACGAGAGTACACTGTCACCGTAGGTCGCTGTCACTATAATGTATAGAGGGAAGTCTGAACAGTAAGATATAAATGAATAATGTAATACTAACGTGAGGAACCAGGGGTCCCTCACGGCCATCGTGGTCACGATGATGTCTATCTATAATTGCTAGCTAGCTAACTAAAAGGTACTTCGTACTTTGATCACTGTGCTTACCCTCCTAAGGGAGTGATCAAGGTGATTAGCTTTTCTAGACGCTCACCCTAATCACCGTATCTTAGCAAGATCTAACTGGCTCGCGAGCGTCTGGAGGGTGGCAAGCTCGTCAACAAGGGAGCAAATCTCAGCTGGTGCTCTTCCAAGCGTCCGGAGAGCCTGGATTCCCTTGCCAATCACCGCAGCCCCCTGCAGAAACGCGATCGCACCCGCCGCAATCGACACTGGATCCATATTCTGGAGGGTTAAACTTGGGTAATAAAGAGAAGTACCGATTGAAATGACCTGTCCGGGAGACCCAAATAATGTGTTGACTGAGGGCAAGGCTCGAGGCAGAAAAATCCCCTCACCGCCCCCAAGCATTAGGGAGCCTGCATGCTGCGCTAAGCGAGGTGGCTTTCTCCAAACGAATAAAGTGGACCTTACTACAATAAGAAGGTTATGTATGTGAAAATCCAGCCAATAAAAGCCTTGGAAATCCAGACCCCTTGTAATTATAGGGGTCCGGTTTGACTTCTTGCCGCGGTTAGCCTTCTTTCACCGAGTTTGTCCTGGTAAACGAGAGGAAGGATGGTGACCACTGGCGGGTAAGTGTTGCTAAGGCGGGAACGTCAGGCGAAGAATAACGTAGAGGAACTCCGAAGTTGGGAACCATGTATGGTGGATTGTATATTTAATGTGCCGGTTTTCAGTTTGGTGCTAGAGACTGCCGACATCGACATGGGGATAAAAGTCCCCCACGGTAAGACGAAACAATATATAATCATATATTCAGGGTGGAGATGGAGCAAAGTCCGTCATGGCCCTTAACTGGCCTCAGGCGCGGACGTCCCGCTGCGCTTCAACGTCCGTGTTTGCGTTCGCTGGCGCTTTCCCCTGGGGTTCAGCTGCTCTTGCACCTGCCGTAGGCGTTGTAGGGCCGTCTTGGCCACCGGCCCCAGGCGGCTTCTCGCTTCCCAGTCTCGCGGGGCTTAATACCCATACGGGAGACCCCCTTCCCGCGTTCCTACCAGTCGAGGCCCCCCTTTCCGACGCCCGCATCAAGGCCTTGTCCTTGGCGGACACTCGCCTAGCCCTGCGCTCGCGCCACGCATTCTCTAGATCCCCGATCTTGAACGCCAGGAAAATGAGAAAGGCCGTGATCACGGTTGAGAGGGGGACTGCGCGGCGTGTCAACGTTAGGATGCACCAGACCCCTGCCGGCCTAATGAGATTGAGGTGGGGACACTCACACATGATGGCTGAGATATAGCCCAAGCCCAGTGTGCCGCCTTCGTCGCGTCGGAACTCGGTGATCTCGATGGCGAAAAAGCCAGCGAAGAAGGAGAGCGGTAGCTGCGCGTTGACACCACATGTTAGCTGGTCGGCTCGGTAGGTAGGCATGGGAGAGCCACAGAAGGGCCATACAAAGATGATGGTGACAATGGTAAAGACCATCAGCGTCTTCCCCTGCCTTGCTGTAGCCCGCGCATCCATCATGGTGCTGTGCTTTTGTTTAAGGTCCAGGAGGATGTTGAACTAGCAGCTGTGTCAGAAAAATTCCTCCCAAAAAGTGCGCCGCTGTCTTGCGGGCAAGGTAGGCAAGTAGGTAGGTAGGTAGACGGAGAAATAAACATACATCCCTCACAACCGCTTCTACAAGCGACCGCATAGGCCATATCTTCTTAAGGCTCACTTGCGGGGTCGACCCCGGTTGGTAAATGACCCGGGTTTCCCGCGACATGTCAGAGAATCCTGCGGTGGACTCGATCGGCACCAGTGCCTGGAAGATTTCCTGCTGGGCCTCGAAAACCTCGTTCATGATGCCCAGCTCCCCGAGGACGTCTTTCATCTCCAGGAGGAGAATAACCTCTTGCGAGATGTCAACGAGGCCGGCATGTGCCGCCGAGACAGCGAAGCTCCGAAATATTTCGGCTTCTTGGTTCACCTGCATAGATTGCGAGAGTTAGAAAGTGCGAGCTAGCTTGTGCATGGAGTGACAATTGGTTACCGCGTCTCGAATGGTGCTGTCATAAACCCCGTGCGGGTCAATGTGGATACCCTCAAAAGGCAGATGGTTCGACGAGTCCAGGTAGTACGTAGAACAGCTGACGGCAATGCTGTGCGCTAGGAAATACGCAGTATCGAGGGAGGCCGGGCGACGGCCCTGTTCTGCCATGCGCTCGTGCATGAATTTGAACGAACTGTTCACAAGACCGGGGTTGATTTCCAAGGGGCTTTGCGGTGAGCATGTAAGGACTAATGACAGCTCACTGCAAACCCCCAGGTTGATGACCCACATCCATAGCTGATCCACCACGGTTATGATTGGTGGACTCAATTTATGTTTGGACTGAAGGCGAGACATGGCCTGGTCTTGGTCGAAGGATGAGGTGTCGTCTATGGTGTGATATGAGAACTAGTCCAAGGTGCGTCGGACGTGGCGATTGAGTCCGTGGTGCTGGGCTGCTGCTGCCGTGGTGGCCCGTTCCGCTTTGATCTCGTCTGCTAGGCACCAGCTGAGGTACGGCATCTGTAGCCTGAGTGAGCAGGCGTGCGTGCGCAGCCAGACTGTTGGCTCCAAAACAGAGAATGCGCACAAACCAAGTCAACCCACACTGATGGTACGAGCAAGTGGGGTGCATGAATACGGTATGCTGGGCTCCAGAGGGGCCGACATGTTGTCGCTTCACCCAACGATCCGCTTGTAGAATTGGTTCATCGAAAGGAAGTCTCCAAGACTCCGTCAGAGCCGAGCTGAGTTTCTGACAGGTTGAGTGTCAGCGACTTAAGGTTGGAGTGTGGGGACTCCAGACCTCGACAAGATCCATCTGTGATGGATAGATATATTATTAGCATATGCCCTGGTGGTTTCATCCTGGCGTCTGCTGACTGACATCGTTGGCTGGAACATGAATCCATTGCAGAAGATGACGACCTGGTAGTGGGCTACTACCCAGCAATGAGGCAGGGTGTTGTTGGGTTTTCGCGCAGTTATATTTGGGTCCGTATTCTCCTTCGGAGCATGTGAAGTCCACTCTGGTCAGGATGAGCTCTCGCTGGGCGGGCGTCAGCGTATCCATCGCGACTGTTTCTCTGCACGCGAGAAGTTTGACGACAGGTAGAGAAAAGGGATTTGAGAACCGACGGGCGGGGTAGGTGTTTATGTTATCAGGGCGGGGCTGCCTGCATCTTATCCCTGATAGGTGCCACGTCGCTCTTTGAACTAATTGGCCTCGCCCTCCATGAGGCGAAGAATGTACAGAACGGTTCCGCCAAAGAGAACGCACACGAGGTCCCCCCTCCATGCACGGCGGGCCGTGACCGACGCGGCCGCCTTTAACACGCAACAATAGCCCAAACAAGGAAAAGAATGTCTCTTTGCACCATACAGCCCTCTATAATGTTATAGAGGGCATTTAATACGTTGTACGAGGCCTTCTTACGTTTTAAAAAGCCCTTGGCGATATCCCAGAAGGCATTGACTAGTTTGTAGTGGTGCAAATAGATCGAAGACATAGTGGAAATAGACGCTCTCATAAGGAAACACAATCCTCACATCCAACCAACGCATCAACATCGTCTCCCCTGCGCCAAAACCAATCACGACTTACACTTCCTCACAGCCGGCAGAACAACCGCTTTCCCCCCCTCCAACGCCAGCTTCAGATAACCATAAACACTCTCACTCAAGCCCATCTCCCGTGCCTGCTCCATCCACTCTTGCATCGGTACCCGTCGATACCCGACCCCATCCGCCCTCTCAAGATACCCTCCCAGCTGCGACGGTTGCACTTTCTCCTCGCTGCAGTGATGTACGAATTTTACTACTCCTCCCATCTCCTCCCCTTTTGTTAAAAACCTTTCCAAGGTCGACTCGAGGATGCCCGCTGCCACTTCCTCAGCAGGAACAAAGTCGAAAGCCCCTTTTATTGCCAATCCATTCTCTTCACCCAGAGCCGGAACGGCCTGCATCTTGCGTGAGACACGAAGAAGACTGGCGAGGATGTCATTGTCCGGTGCATCCTCCCCGATAATGGTCGTCGGCCGGTGGACCCATACCGGAAGGCTGCGTTCGGAGGCAGCTCCCTCAAGCAAGCGTTCAGCTGCCCATTTCGAGATGGTGTAGCCGTCAAGGTTATCATCGGCGGGTGGGAGATGATGCGATATCATTTCCTCTGGTAGGACTCCAATTTCCGTTTCGTTCAGGGGAGGGACGAGCCGCGCAACTCCGGCGGTCGACAAAAAGTGGAGAGGAACGCCTCGTGGCAGGGCGAGTTCAATGAGACTTCGCACAGACAGAACATTGGCGTTCCGGAGAGCGGAATAGGGTTTGAGGAAGGACACATCCGCTCCGTTGTGGATGATAACGTCGAGTTCTTGAGACAGCGCCTGTCTCTCCGATGCAGAGAGGCCGAGATGGCGTGCGCTCAGATCGCCGGAATACTCGAAAATTTTGGCACTGCGGATGTGGGCGTGGCGAGGGTTGTTGTTGTCGCTGTCAGGGCGAATGGCGACACAATGGATTTTGGCGACACGAGCATTGGCAACGAGGGCGTCAAGCAAGTGTCGACCGAGGAACCCGGTCGCCCCTGTGAGAAGCACTGATAACCCATTTTGCTTGTGTTGAGGTTCTTTTTCGTGCTGGCCCTCCACGACAGGGGGGAGAGAGTGCAGGACCGATGAAATTTCCTCATCCCAATCCGCTGGCACGCCTGACAGTCCAGCGTCAGGCCCGATGCCCGATCGGTGCTGAATTCTCGCCGCCATACTCCGCAAAGTGCTTGCCTGAAACAGCTCCGGAAGGGAAAGATGTGGCCATCCCTCGGCACGTATCTTGGTCCGCAAGGCAATCAGCAACAAGGAGTTGCCGCCAACGTGGAAGAAATCCGAGTCGACATCAATGGTTCGGGTAATAGGCTTCTTGGTCCCGAGGACTTCAAGCCATATCTCTAGAAGACGGGCCTCCACCGGGGACAGGTTGCTGACTTGTCCGTTTTGCATCGCCGGGTTCTCCACCGCTCCCCCCTCACCATGCCCTGGAACGGGAAGCCGATCGGTGGCAGCTTGATCGCGCTTACCATTCGGATTTCGCGGGATCTGGTCGATAGCAACAATAAACGATGGTATCATGTACACCGGCAAAGGAATCCCCCACCTCACCCGGTCCAAGAATGTTTTCTGATCTTCCTCGGGCTGGAGCAGTGTCTCGTCAAGCACAACAAAGGCGCCAAGCAAGTCCCCTGACCGCAAAGTGACGGCTGCATCCAGTATGATGGGCGCGAACGTTTGGATCATGGCCTCGCTGATCTCATCGAGCTCGACTCGTATGCCTCGAATCTTGACCTGACTGTTTCCGTCCATACGGCCCATGAACTGTAACGAACCGTCGGCTCTAATGCGCCCGCGATCGCCACTTTTGTACACGCGATAGTTCTTAACATAGCCGTTGCCATCGGACACGGCAAGCTCGACAAATTTATCTCGCGTCTCTTCGGGCTTGTTGAGATAGCCCACGGCGGTGCCAATCCCGCCAATGCATATCTCGCCCGGATATCCGACTGGGAGAGGTCGAAGCTGCCGGTCCGTGATGAAAACCGAGTAACCCGGCATGGCCAGCCCCGCAAGACTGTCCTCTCCGTCATCATCTCGCCGCTCTTCTTCTCCGTAGGGCACAACACCCCTCGTACACGACAGACACGCCTCGGCTGGGCCATACACATTGATGAGGTCCAGACGCTGGAGATTCAACTTTTGGAACGCCGATCGCAGCGGTGCGGTGATTTTCTCGCCCCCCGCAAAGGCAAATCTCCAGCTATAGCACTTCTTGAGAGTGGCACCCCCGTACTTTAGAAGCGAGACATATTCCGATGGCGTCATCTCTGTGTAGGTGATGCCTTCTCGCAGAATGAGCTTCGCAAGCTCGAGCGGGTCTCCTCGACCGCTAGCGGGTGCAATGACCAAGACACCACCAGTGGCCAGCGGGACGAGCAGCTGTTCCAGCGAAAGGTCGAAGGAGTAGGCGCTCTGCTGCAGAACGGTCTCGCGGCCGAGACCGTAACGCGTGCAGATACCGCGGATTTGAGCGAGCATACTGCTGTGGCGGAGGAGAACACCCTTGGGCTTTCCGGTGCTGCCACTTGTGTAAACAGCGAACCCTGGGGCGTCAGGGGCCGCAAGGTTGTTCTCAAGGATCCGACTACTCGGGACAACACCGGCGTCTTCTTCATCGACGATTTTGGCAACGTTGATAATAGCGGCAGAGGGACATGCCTCAGCTGCCAAGCTCTCAGCAAGCGTGAGCGTCTCATGGTTGGAGACGATGGCAGCGGGTTGACAGTCCGTCACGATGGATGCCAGCCTTGCTGCGGGGTTCCTCAGGTCCAGGGGAACGTAGACAAGGCCAAGACGGAGAACAGCCAAAAGCGAGCAGGCAAAGTCGACGGATGGAGGGAGAAGCAGACCAACAAACGCCCCTGGTTTTGCAATGCAGGTCGCCTTCTGAAGAAGGGCGGCGATGAGGTTGACACGGCCCATCATTTGGGCATATGTCAGCTCGGATTGCGAACATCTGATGGCAACGGAACCTAGATGCAGGGCAGCCATAGCGTCGATCCGGTGAGCGATTGTTTCCTCGGGCCATTCTGCTTCTTGCACCCCAAGGTCTAGGCCCCGACCCAGAGCTATAGCTTGGCCTATCTCATAGGGGCTGGCAACGGGACAGTCCGAAATGGGCAGATCTACGTGGGAGGCAAAGCCATCCAGCGCCGCAAGATACCACTGAGCCAGTCTTCTGTTGTCTTCGCCATGGTAGAGGTACTTTTGTGTCGTGAAAGAGATGTGCATGCACTCGGGCATGTCGGTGAAGTCGACGATCAGGTCGTAGGGATTCCTTGCCGAGACGGCTGATGTCCAGTGAATGGAGCAGTCGTCTCCCAGCTTCGACTCGGCCGCGAATCCGTTTCTCCAGTTGACGGCAATCTGGAACAGCGGGTTTTGATTGCCAGACCGCGAGACGCCAAGATGGTCGAGGATGGTGTCAAAGGGTACCCTCGAGTTTGCCAAGACACCCAAGACGTTGTCTCGCGTCTGTCGTGCGAGCTCGGAGAATGACTTTTTGTCTGGATTATCTGCGAGTCTAAATCGCAACGGCAACGGGTTGAGGAAAAACCCTATGGTGTCGTAGTCCTCAGCGTCTTGTCGATTTGCGTCCATCATGCCGAGACTGAAATCCCTCACATCAAGTGTCCGGGCAATCAGCGCTGCCAGCGCAGCAAGATAGAAGTGAAACGCTGTTATTCCGAGGGTCGATGCCTGTTTCTTCACTCGCCTGGCCAGTTCGGCATCCACCTGAAACGAGTGCTCTTCGGTGTCGTAAGCAGTGAGCATGCGCCGCGACTTGACCTTGGAAAATGGAAATAGGGGCAGCGTATCGGGGGCGTTGGCGTACGTCTCCTTCCAAAACTGTAGTTCGGGCTTGAGCTTCTCAGGCGTGAGATCCCTCCATTGCTTGGCTGCCATATCGATGGCCTGTTGCACGGGTCCAAGCCGACGACCAGCATAAGCCCGATGGAGATCTTTGAGAAAAGACAGATGAGAGACTCCGTCAAGTACCAGGTGATGATAGCCAACACAGACATGAGTGATGCCGTGGCAAGACACGATAACCACCTTCATGCCCTGTCCGAGGTGGAGTGGGTACTCGAATGTTGTGAGGGAACGGATCTCCTCCGCCACGCCATCTTCAGACTCAGCAACCTTGTGCTCGACAGCTACAGCGGATTCCACATCTCCGCGGACTGCTTGAACTGCCTGACCATCCTTGCTGACAATAAACGCACACCGAAGGCTCTCGTGTTTGCGTACGACGGCGCGAACTGCAGATTTCAGCTTTGCCATGTTCAGCGGGCCCTTGATTGTGCCGATGAAGGTGGTGTTGTATGTCGATTTGTCTGCAAGGTACTCGTGGAGGAAGTAAAGCCGCCTCTGCGCGTGGCTCATTGGCCCTATTCTCTCAAAGTCCTGCTCGGCAGCAGTGATGGTAGTATCACCCTCTGTTGCATCTCTCCGGAAAGGCGGCGTCGAAGCCATGCTTGTTGTCGGGGATTCGGCTCCCGAACCCCTCGATCCCGACGACGTAATACTCCCGGATAGTAGTGCGCTCTCGGAAGCCTCTTGCTGGACGAGTTGCGGAAGCCGAGCCATGGCATCCTTGCAAATGTCCGTGATCGATGAGCCGCCAATGATGCGCAGAACAGGCATGTCCACGCCTACCGATTTGAGAAACCACGACCGGATCTCAACTGCGATAAGCGAGTCGATGCCCAGCTGCATGAGAGAGACCTTGGTGTCCAACTCGTCAGGCTGAGACTGGAGGATCAAGGCCAGCTTCGCCTTGAAACACGCCTCCATTGCATCCAGCGATGTCTCGCCGCCCTGCAAGGATGTCGGGTCTGTGCCTGGGCCACCATTATTCCTTTGCTTCCTCTCCTTCGCCCCTTCCCCAGCATTAGAAACAAAGTGCGCAAATCTTGGGTTGCTCACCCAGGGCGCATCATGAGCCTCATGGAGACCAGTTAAAATTTCGGCCTCCCCTTGTTGTAAGTCCTGCCCCACCTCAATCGCCGTGGCAAAGACGCGGTGAAACTCTGGCTCCGAGATGTTGGCAAACTTGTTCTTTTCGAACAAAGCTTCAAACTGCCCATCCGATCTGGCCACATAACCCACACTCTGAAGCTTTGCAATATCGACGCAGGATGCAGCAAGGCCTCGAGCTTTCCGGCGCCTTGCCAAGCTGGCAGTGAACATGTTGGCCGCTCCATAGTTCGCCTGTCCAGCAAGACCCACCACACTGGAGATGGAGGAAAAGGTGATAAAAAACTCGAGAGGATTAGAGTAGAAGAGCTCGTCTAGATTCATCGTGCCTTGTACCTTGGGCTGCAACACGGCCGAAAAGTCGTGGAACGACATGCTGGAGAAAGACGCGTCGCGAAGAACCATGGCGGCGTTGACAACCCCTTTGATGGGTGGCATGGTATCCAGCATTTGCTGGTGAACTTTCCGCAGGGCATCTTTATCCGAAATATCCAGAGAGAAGACCGAAACGTTGAGACCTCTGCGCTTGAGATGGCGCAAAACAGCGGCATCGACCGTCGGTCGTCGGCTGGCCACAGCCACGTGTCGTGCACCACTAGACTGCATGAAGAACAGTAATGAGAGACCGACATCACCAGTCAAACCGACAAGGAAGTAGGTGCCGTCTGGAGAGAAGAGGTTGCATGTGTCAGTGGGCCCAAGGGCCACCTCCAGCCCCTTTCCGTCCGTGTCCCAATTCACAATCGCGGTCGGATCCAGGGGCTTGGGGAGTTCGGTCATACCAGCAGCCAGCCTTTCCAGCGAGATACACTGGTCCTTGAGCCCCGCGTAGCTAGGCCCATAACTCGTTGGGATCTCTCCGGCCATCCTGGTGATGATACCCCGGAGTTGCTCGTAGTCGACTGGCAGAGTCGCGACATCCCTAACTGTGAAAGTAGAACAGGCGGAGGGCAATACCTGGAGGATCTGCTGATGAAGTGCATCGTTTATCGGATGCTCTAGATCAACAAAGACCACAGGGTAGGACGGAACGAGATCCTCGACGTCTTGAGCAGTGTTGAATGGGTGTATAAAGGTTCCCGTCCCAAGCCTGCCATTTGAGTGGCTTGTGAAGACCCTGATGCCGCGCCTGCGTCCTGCTTCTGCCATTGCGTCAGGAAGAAGCGCTGAACCGTGAATCCAGAGAACCCCGCCGTCCCTGATCCAAGCACAAATGCTGGCAACAAATGTCTCAGCTATAACAGTAGTGAGCAGGAGGCTGAACCAGCCCGGTGTTGCCTGAAAATGGTCAAGTTGGACCAGTTCTGAGGCAGCAACCCAGACTTTCGATGTGTTTGCTGGGCTTAGAGCCATCGCAAGACCACCACAAGGGCGGCGCCCAACACAAAGATGTAACTTGGTGCCATCCACGAGGGTCTTGGGGGACGTTGACGAGAACAACACTTGCAACTCCTCTGTCCCCTTTGAAGACTGGCACCGAGGCGCGATGCGGAGGACGGGGCAACTGTTTTCCGTGGCTGCAAGTACCTCCAGCAGATCCCGAGACGGGTAAACAGTGGTGTTGATGCGCCTTCTGCGCGAGTTCAACTTGTCATTGAGCAAAGTACTCTGGCGAACCCGAGGGATATAGGTAATCAGGTCTTCATCCGCGATGTGCAACTCAGTCTCGTCGCTACAGAGAATGCCTTCGAATTCGGGTCGGTTCAGGGCTAGTGCTCGCAAGATCTCGTGGCCGAACCTATTCGCTAGATTCGGATTGGAGAACGACTCGACATCAATAATTTTGAGGCGCAGGTCTGGAGTCTCGGAACGGACGGAGCGGGCCAGGCCAATGATCATATTCGAGAAGGGCTCTGTGCGACATCTTTCGGCTCCCCAAACAATATACGACGCTCCATTAAACATCACCTTCAGGCTCTGGAGCACTTCTTCGCCCAGGCAGCTGCCAAAGATGGAAGCTGCATCCTCCGCTTCGACCAAGCATATGATAGCAGTCGCCGAAGGTAATGATCGTGGTTTCCAGTCCGCCGCAACGTCCTCTAAACGTTCGATGGCGGTGCCGCTAGTGCAGAATCGGCTAAGCATGGTTGAGATGTTGTGTCCGAGCTTGGCAAGATCTAGAGACGTAGATCCGCCAACAATCAGGAGCTCGTCAAGTCGTGGCAAATTCACCGCCTGGTCGTTGACAAATTCCAGTGGCTCCCGGAGGAACTGGACACGGTCGTCCACGGCCTGACTGACCATGACAGATGTCATGAATAACGGGCCATCAATATCTCGGACTGTCGAGTCCACACCGGAAAATCCTGTCTTCAAGAGCAGCCTGTTCCACTGAACCTCAGAAACCGTGGGGCATAGCGTTCTGCCGTCGTCCCGACCCAACCACCACCCTGCCAAAGCACCAACAATAAACCCCGGACGGAGCAGAGCCGTGTTCGTGATCTCCAGCAACAGCAAGTATCCACCTGGTCTCAGGAGAGATCGGCAATGTTGCAGTGTTGCCTTCAGGCTGTGCGTGGCGTGGAGAACGCACGAGGCAATAATCACGTCGAACCGATGACGGTCACCTTCTGCGATGTCGTTCTCGATGTTCAGAACTCTGTAGTCCATTCTGTCCGAAAAAGCCTCAAATGTGACCTTGGCCGCTTCAAAGAACCCGCTTGATATGTCGGTAAAGGTGTAGGACCGAAACCCCGAGAGGCTAGCCAAGACTTGCTTCGTGGCGCCGCCCGTTCCCGCCCCGATCTCAAGAACATCCATGTGTGGGTACCGATGCGAAAGCTGGCCAACCAATTGTCCAAGCTGTATGCTTGCGACGCGAAAACCCAACCCCATTTCGTACAGTCGTGTGAGGCGGTTGTTCTCCATGAGAACCTGGAGAATGGGGATCTCCCCGCGGATAATGGACGGAAAACTCTCGCCGAGAGCCATGATGAGCTCGACGTCGATGTTGGACGGGTTCGCATTTTGCCACGCCCGTAGCGTTGCGAGTGTCTCGTTGTCAGCCGGATCAATATGGGGATGGCGACCAGCGTCAATCTCAGGAAGCAAGTGGTTATTGATCCAGTTCATCAGAGACTCGGCAGGATGCTCGAGCACCTCATCATGCCGGATCTCCTGCGAAAGGCGTCGAAAGTAGAAGTGTGCAGCCCTCTCGCACATCCTCGTCAGCTCCATCTCCCCTGGCCGGAGAAGATGGTTTCCCGAGGGAAACGAAGAACCACAGGATATATCCCTGACAAGCTCGTCGTGCGCGTAAAGTTTTCGATCGTCAGCGGCTGTGGGTAGAGCGAAGGCTGAGCAGGTCAGCCCCTGAATCTGGACCTCGGCATGCCCACAGCCGTTCCCCGCGCAAAAGACGCTGACATCTCCGGATATGACGCGAGAGGACCCCAAACCCAGCCGGCAGTCCCCAATTAGGCCACCTTCGGCATGTTCGCTTTGTGCAGGACATTCCATGTTGATGCGGACTCGCTCAATTGCCGTCGGCAGGTAGTACGTCCACATTTGCTCGTCACCTGGGTCGGCGAACGCGGCGAAGAGCCCGTGGAAAAGGGCGTCCAATGATGCAGGGTGTAATCGGAGTCGTGGCTCGGAGACGCGATTGGCTGTTACCGAGGACATATCCAGTCGCCTGCGAACCGACGTCGCCCGAAAGTCGCCAGAATATCTCAGCCCAACGCGCTCCAAGTCGGTGTAAAACGCACCAAGGTCGACTTTCGTCAAGGGCAGATGGGGCTGGATCCTTCTAGGCAATATGTCTTCGCTCGGCTCGCCGATGGTCACCATGAGCCGGCCTTGAAAGTTGTGTCTTCCGGCAATTTCGTCCTCCACTGCGGCGTCCACGTCCGCCCCATAGCAAGAGAACTCCGCTCTGATGCAGTCTCGTGTCACACTGGTAGTGCGCACAGAGAAAGTCAAATCTGCCCCCACTGACTGCTCATCGAGCGTGATGGGGCGATAGATGTGCATGTCGGTTAGCTCGACAAGGCGAACTTGAGATTCCTCGCCGACGAGTTGCATTGCCGCCTCGTAGGCCATCGCGACGTATCCTGCCGCCGGAAACAGCACTTCGCCCTGAAACTGGTGACCGCGAACCCAAGGCATCTCGCTGAGCTTGAACACGTTCCGCCACCGCATCTCTCGACTTCCTTCCTTGTCTTTGGCGTGCCCGTGCGTAGCGGACAGCATGCCGAGGAGTGGGTGCGGAGGGCGAGATCGCGTTCGATACGCTCTTGACACGCGAGACTCTTTCCAGTGGCGCGAGCGATGATCCCACCTGTAAGGTGGCAAAACACCCTTGATTGGGCCGCGCAGTGAACCAGGAGTGGTGGTGAACCCTCTGAAGTCCACAACGGGTTTGTCCGGGGAGATGAATCGTCCCCAGACAAATCCAAGAGCCTCTGAAAACGACATAATGTCATCTGCACCTCGCTGGAGAAGTCCACAATACGGAATGTCCTTGCCAGTCAGACTTCTCAGTGTCTCAGTTGCAGGGGACTTGAGGGCGGGATGTGGCCCAATTTCGAGCACAAGGTCATAGCAATATTCGAACTCAGTAACCGCTCTTGCCAATGCCTGACTGAACAGAACAGGTTTCCGCATGTTATCAACCCAGTACTGGTCCCTCAATGCTTCCAAATCGTCCTTTCTTCGCCCATTTGGGCCATGGACACTGGAAAACCAACGTGGGTGGGATGATGACCCCTCTCTGACCTGGATGTTGCACTGCTGAAGTGCCGCAAGATATTGTTCTGTGCACGAATCGAGGTGGTGGGAGTGGTAGGCAGTATCGACCTTGAGCAGACGTGCAAATGCTTGCCGTTCGTCGAGGGCTGCCTTTGCTTCATCAATCGCGGCTGCGTCCCCCGAAAGCGTCATACTCGAAGGCGAGTTGCTCGCAGCCACAACAATACGGCCAGTGAAACGGGGCTCATGACAAAACGCAGTAGCCTCGTCAAACGACATTCCCACCGCCATCATCTTCCCCGGGGACCTCATTGACGCCGCAGTGCTCACAGAAAGTCCCCGGTAATAGGATACTTTGATGGCATCTTGCTTGGAAAGAAATCCCGCTGCGTACGCCGCGCCGATCTCTCCGGAGGAGTGACCCACGACAGCACTGAGCTGCAGGCCAAAGCTGCGCAACAGGTCAACCAATGCAATCTGGAGTGCTGTGGTCAGGGGCTGGGCAACGGCGGCCTCATGAACTCGCGACTGTTCCTGGGAAGCCAAAAGCTCAACCGAAAGCGTCCAAGATGGGGGATCTTCGGGGAGAGTGGCGAGGATCGACTCCATTTCCAGTATGGAAGCACGGAATACTGCAGACTCTGCAAAAAGATTTGTTCCCATTGAGGCCCACTGGGCACCTTGCCCCGTGAAAATACCAAGGATGCGAAGCGGAAATCGCTTTGTTACTTCGGTAGCTTTAGTGATGTTTCGACTTTGATCCGATTCATCCAGCTTCTCGATGAGCTGACCAAGGGTGGATGCAGCAAAGGAAGCTTTGAATCGAAATTCTGTGCGATGGAGCTGCAGCGCTCGGAATATGCCATCCGCATCAACACTTGACCCACTGCCCAGCACCGCGGAGATAGACGCGATGGATGACAGCAAGGAGTTCTCGGACGCTGCGGACAAGACCAAGGGTCCGAGGATTGGGAGCCTCTCATCTCTGGCCCTCCCGGCTGTAACTGGCCTCGCTTCTGGATCTGGTTCCCAGCTTTCCAGAATTGCGTGGCTATTAGTGCCTCCGAACCCGAAACTGTTGACGCTGGCCCTGCGAGGGACGCCCCTGGTCAGGGTGGGCCACGGCTGGGCAATCTCCCGCGGGACCTCCAAGTTGGCATAGAAAGGTAAAATGGCCGGGTTAAGGCGCCGGAACAGCAGGTTCGGCGGGATGGTTGCGTTCTGGATAGCGAGCGACGCTTTGAGTAGCCCAGCCAAACCGGCGGTGCCTTCCAAGTGGCCAACAACCGTCTTGATCGACCCAACGAGCAACTTGGCGGATTCGCGATCGTCTTCTCTGGTCCTGTCCGTGCCCTCGCCACTAATAGGGAAAAAGGCATCGCGGATAGCCTCGGCTTCGACAGGATCCCCAGCCAGAGTCCCAGTGCCGTGAGCTTCGAAGAACTGACAACGATCCTCAGGCCGGCCGCAATCGAGACCACACCTTGCATACGTCCTTTTGATCAGGTCCACCTGGGACAAGGGGTTTGGCATGGCGATGCCCGCTGTGCGGCCGTCCTGATTGACACCGGTCTCCCGGATGAGACACTCGATGTGATCTCCGTCCGCGAGCGCCCGCTTCAACGTCTTCAGTATCACTGCCGCAAAGCCTTCACCTCTGGCATACCCGTCGGCGTCTGCATCCCACATACGCGAGCGTCCCGTCGGGGACAGCATATGCAACTTTGACTGGATGATGAATGGATCTGGGGAGAGAATCAAGTTGCAACCCGCAGCAATTGCCATGGAAGAATCGCCATGGCGTAACTCCTGCACAGCATGGTGCACCGCGACAAGACTGCTGCTGCATGCTGTATCCACCGTGACGGACGGCCCTCGGAGGTCAAAGGTGTAGGAAATTCTGTTGGCCGTGATGTTCCGCGCTGTTCCGGTCGCGAGATACTGCGGGATCGTCGCCATATCGCGGAGAAGCGCATCGTAGTAGTCGGCACCCATCTGCCCAACAAAGACGCACGTCTGCGAGCCTCGAAGCTGTTCAAGAGAGTATCCGGCTGCTTCCACGCCCTCATATACCGTCTCTAGGAGAATGCGATGCTGCGGATCCATCGACTCGGCTTCCTTCGGGTGCGCACCAAAGAATTGGTGATCGAACAGCGCGGGGTCTTCGTCGAGGAGGTAGGCGTGTCGGACATTGGTGCTCTGTTGAGAACTTGTCAGCATGCTGGCACGCATGGCGGGCGAGGGTTTAACTTCTCAGCTTACGCCGTGGTGCTCGCCATTCTCGTGGTAAAAACCATTGGGGTTGAATCGACTGGCTGGAATCTCGGACAAGAGGTCGCGCGGCTCCTTGAGCAGCTCCCAGAGCTTGGACGGGGAGTCGACGCCGCCGGGGAAGCGACAGCTGCTCCCGACAATTGCGATGGGTTCCGGCATGGATTCCATGTCGAAAGTGCACCAGTGATTTTAGGACGAGTTGATCACTTGCGGGTTTGCGTCGGGACGGAAGGAGCGTCCAGGGCAGAAGTGAGTGGGGACGGAATTTTCGTTGCGTGGGTAGGTCCTCACTCCTCGGCGTTGACCAGAGAGGGAGTTAAACAACCAACCAAAGTAGCGTAACCTCGCACGGTCGCAGAAATGGTGGCTCTACTGTCTGCGGGGTTGGGCGGACACTATCAGCTCAGCTCCCCGTAGATAGTATCTACCTACTTTTGTCGTCATTGGTAACCGGTGCGTCGGCGGCCATCGGCGGCCATCGGCGGATATGGCGCGGCGGAGTGCGGCGCCTTCCAATTTCATGCTACCAGACCACCATTGCGCCTTCCTCGCCTGGTATGAATGACAAAGCACCCTCAAACTGTTATCCTTCGGTTTTTTCACTTTCCTGATTTGTGCGCAACGGACAAGAAACAAAGTCAACATGAAGGCACGCGAAGCTCTCGTTGCGCTCCAAACTGGACGCTACTCCCTCATCCCAAATGTTCCGATTCCCAGCATCGAGCCAGGGGAGATCCTCTGCAGGGTGAGAGCAGTCGCCATCAACCCCGCGGACTGGAAAATGATCGACTTCTCGGCAAGCCCAGGTGCTATCGGCGGCTACGACTTCGCTGGCGAAGTGGTCGAAATTGGCTCCTCTGTGTCCCGTTTCAAAGTCGGCGATCGCATTCTTTCCATGACCTTTGGAACAAACCCGCTCAGGCTGGGTTCAGGGGCCTTTAGCAATGTTGCCATTGCAACCGAGGACCTCGCCTGCAAGATCCCTGAGTGGATGACGTTCGAGCAGGCTTCCAGCCTGGGCGTAGCCATCGCCACAGCAGGGTTTGCGCTTCATCGCACTATGGAGATTCCGCTTCGCGCAGAGGTCGAGGGTTGCGGATCTCAGCCTCAAAATCCATTCTTCGTTCTCGTTTCTGGTGGCGCGACGGCGACCGGGACAGTCGCTATCCAACTCCTGAAAGCGTAGGTCCTCCTCGTACTTGGTTGACTACCACTGAGAGAGACACATCCAAGCTGACCCGCCTCAAGCTGCGGAGCTACTCCAATCGCAACCTGCAGCCCGCAGAACAGTGAACTCGTGAAAACAGCAGGGGCCGCCGAGACCTTCGACTACCACTCCCCAACATGCGGCATCGAGATTTCTGCATACACAAACAACACCCTTTCGTTGGTACTCGACTGCGTCACCGAAGCGGCGAGTATGAAGATGTGTTACGAGGCCATCGGTCCTGCGGGTGGGCACTACGTGGCCTTGGATCCCTTTCCAACACATGTCCAGTACACACGGCGCAATGTACGCGCCGAGTGGATCATGGTGTTGTCTCTGTTCGGTGGGGAGGTTGCCCTCGACGGTGTGTACGGGCGCCCAGCGGACCCCACGGCTCGGCCCTTTGCTCGGGGGATTTTCTTGATGGCCGAGCAGCTGCTTCACAGTCGACGACTTGTGCCACACCCCATTGAAGTACGATCCGGTGGCCTCGATGGAGTAAAGGTGGGAATCGAGGACCTGAGACGAGGAGGGATCCGAGCGAAGAAGCTCGTGTATCCTCTGTCCTGACTGAGCGACCGGTCTCGGTGGATTTTGTTTCTCGTTGCACGCAGTCCCCCAATGACACACCACCCCGACTCAACTCTACATCTTCTTCCCTCCACTCTGCACTTCAGTTCTGCCCACCCTCGTCGCACAGTCGTCATCTCATATCCCACCATCAAGCTCCCGGACATCGAGATAGCATCCCAAGACAGACCAAAATGACATCCCAAGACTCAGCCCCAAATCCTACCAACAGCAATTCTCAACCTCTGGCGGCGCCTCTTCTCAAGTTCTCAGTCCAGTTCAATCGCAAAGAAGGCATAACCGAGGAAGCATTCACCACCTACATGAACACCGTCCAGATGCCGCGCGCCGCACCCGTCATCAAGAAACACGGCATTGTCAAATACTCACTCTTTCTGTCCCCCTCGCCCATGCGGGCTGCATTCGGCGACGAGCTTGTCAACCAGCTAGACAAACCGACGTGGAAAATGACGGGTTTCGACGCAATGACCTCGTATTGGGTGCGGAGCCCGGATGATCTACGTGCGCTGTTGGCGGATCCGGAGTGGGAGGAGAAGGTCACTGGGCCGGAGGCTGAGTGGATTGATATGGAGACTGTGGTTGTGTTGGCGGGGTTTGAGACGACATATGTAGAGGATGGGGATATTGTTTTGAAGTGAACGGCTAGGCTCATTGCGATTAGTGGCAATAATACTATTGTGCCTGTGACAAAGATCCTTTCACGACAGACATCAACAAAGCTTGATGTTGTCATGCAACATGATTGGTGAAAGCTCATGTGCAGAGAAGGATTGGTTTACGAGTTGCCTCCACAGCCTGCACAAATCATTACTTTTTCCTCCGCGTGTACTCGCCAGTAAAGGTAGGCGTGTACTGGCCCTCAGTGAAGTAACGTCCTCGGACCTTCAGCCCGACGTCGTGTCAGTAACACCAGAGCACGTAAAGTTCAAACTCCATGCAAGCATCAACCTGAACCGCCCAGCAGAAACCCGCGGCTCGGCCCAGCCAAAAGGTAGGCAAACCCACCGAACTAAGCGGCAAGTATCCCCCACCGTGCCCCCTTCCCGAGTGCATCCGAAGATGGCGGACGTCCTTAGGCCCTCGGTAAGTACCCTCGGCGGTCGCGCTCGGTGGTTAGCCTCGGCGGTTGTTCTCGGCGCCCCGAGATCCCCAACCTTCCGCTTCCGACCGCGCCGCCGAAAACCCACCGAGGTCCGAGCCACGGGCGCCGAACGTGCGGAGACCAAAGTAACACGATTTTGATCCACCGGTGTACTCCGCCTCCACGTCACACTGAAGACGGACGTCGCTCACGTTGAGATCAAGTTCGTGTGTGTCTCCAATGAAAGCAAACGAGCGAACTCGAATATTTTTCAGTAAACTCTCTACCAGCGCCTACCTAAGACAATCCTCACTCTCCTCCATAATGGCACCAGCTCTCCTCCTCTTGCGGCTTGTGCCGCTTCTTGCCACAACATGTACGTAAAACACACCATCAGTTACCTACCTAGTTTTACCCTTCACATGCTCACGCTCACTCGTAGCCTCCCTAACATTCACCCTCTCCGAACATCTCTACCTCGCGCCCTACACGCAGCCCGCCTTCGGCCCTGGAAGCCCAGCCCATGCCGCTGCCAACCTCATCCTTCCACCCTACATCAAACGGTGGTTTCCTCGCGGTTTCGGCGTCATTCTTGTGCTATACCCCCTTGCCTGGGCAACCGCCATCGCGAACCTTGCCGTGCCGGATGAGGGTTTGAACCTCCGCGGCGAGACCAACACCTCCAAGGCGGCGTTTGGATTGTATCTTGCGGGGTTGTTGTTTAGTGTTGGTCATTTTCTTTGGGGGCCTAGAGCGAAGGCGTTGATGGGTGCAATTTCAGGTGGAAAATCGGTTGATAGCCCTGGAGGCGATGATGAAACGAGGGATAAGGTGAGCGTGCTCAAAGTATGGATCAAGATGAATATTGTGAGAGGGCTAGTGGTAGATCTACCCGGCTGGGCTTGTTTCTTTGCTGGATTTCTTGTGGCTGTAGGATGATCCTCTTCGTAGAGTACTTAGAGTCAATTACTCCGCCGACGCAGATGTAGAAACTTGCTTCTTTTCGTCCTCCCCATTCCGTTCTGAATCTTCCATTTTGGACGACGACCCCTCGACGGCAGTCGTCATGCCGTAGTCTGTCTCCAACTGCTCTCTCATGGGCACCTCCTTGACCACCAACGCCACCAAAAACCCCAGCAGTCCAAACGCAATGCCCACTTGCCATGTCAGCCGCAGGGCCGCCACGTAGACACTCACAACTTGTTTTTTGATCTCTGGGATTGCGTCGAGCCCCTGCATGAACGTCTTGGACGCCATTGCGTACGCTCCTCCATCCACCAGCACCTCCCTCACCGACACATCATCCACCGTGTCCACTAGCGAGTTTACTCTGGAGTTGAAGATGGCCGCAGGGATACTCACGCCCCAAACGGCACCAAAGCTCCGAAGAAATCCCCAGGTGGCCGTGGCGACGGCCTGGTCCGCCTCTTCCAGCGGCGCTTGGATGGCAGGTAACGTCGTTGTCAGCAGCAATCCGCATCCCGCAGCGCCAAGGATCTGTGTGCCCACCCAGTACCCTGTCGAGCTCGCTTCGTTGAGCAAGGTGAAAAGGCCAAAGGTGATGGTGATGAGCGCGACTCCTGCGAATTGGAAAGGACGGTATTTTCCCAAGACGGACACGCCGGCGCCCGCCACAATGGCAAATGGGATGATGCCGACGGCAGTGGGAAGCAGATTCACGCCGGAAGCGGTTGGTGATGCTTCTAGAACGGACTGAAAGTATAGTGGGAGGAAGAAGAGGATCCAACCCGTGAGAACGGCGTGAATGAAAGTCAGGCCGAAGGAGCCGAGGGAAGTGCGATTCGAGAACAAACGCAGCGGCATTGTGGGCTCGCGGACGAGTGAGGGAATGGATTCGACGACGAGGAAAAGAACGTGTCCGGCGAGGCCGAGTATCAACGGAACAAGGGTCCGTGCTGACGACCATGGGGATTCCGTACCGCCCCAGGTCAGAGAAAGCAGCACCGCGACAACAGAGGCAATGAGGAGGGCGTTGCCCGCAAAATCCACCCGGCGGATCAAGTTGGAGAAGCTGTCCTTGTTGTACTCGACGTGGAGGAATAGGAACAGGAGGACGAGCGCCGCGCCGGCGATGGGAAGATTCATGTAAAAGATCCAACGCCACGTAACGCGCTGGGTCATGATGCCGCCAATCACCGGGCCGAGTCCCATAGCCACCGCGAAGGAGACGAAGATAACACCCAAGTACTTTGGCCGTTCGCGAAGGGGTACCAAGTCACAGACAATGATCTCGACCAGGATGTTGATACCGCCGCCTCCGATGCCCTGAATAGCGCGACCGGCGATGAGCATGTTGATGTCGCGCGCGGCTCCGGAGATGGCGGACCCGATGGCGAAAAGAAGCGTGGCGGCAATGGTCAAACTTCGGCGACCAAACACGTTGGCTGTTTGACCATACAGAGGCTGGAAGGCGACCGAAGTGACAAGATAGCTCGTGGCAACCCACACAAAGGCGCTTGTAGAACCGCCGGCGAGGTCCTTGGTGATGGTGGGAAGAGCAGTTGAGATGACTGAGATATCTAGCGCCGAGAGGATGGATGTGATGCTTAATGCGGCAAATATCGCCCAGAATCGCCAGCCATGTTGTAAAGGTTGTGCCTCGACGGCGGCTGGAGCTATGGTAGTGGCCATGGTTTGCTGAAGGTGAAGTTAAGGTACCAAGGCTGTTGTTCGTCAGGGGGAGGGAGCGCGTCCCGTCCCTTATTATCCAGCCAAGCTCATGCGCAGTAGGTTACACAGCGCACCAGAAAACGCGGCGGGTAAGGTGGGCGGCCCAAACGTTTGGCCGACCGACGGCCAATCTCTCCTCCGCGTCAGGTGACAGGCAGCACATTGGCCCCCTCCACGAGCAACTTCACGACTTTGAGGTGAGCGCGCAAACGGATTTGGCGTGACCGCATTGTGCCCAGCACTACGGCCGCCATTTTGCTGCATTCGCTTGGCCGTTCGACCCCGGCGGCAGCAACTTCTTGGAATTCAGACGGTAGCTCCCCCGGGCTATTCGCAGCGTCTTTTGAAACAGATAGCAGTGAAGGCTCCGAAGTAAGTTGGCGAGGATGCTGCCCTTGCAACGGCGCTATAGCCCTGTCAACCCGGTTCAAGAGGTGGCTGATGACCTTGGCGATCATCATGACCTGCATGATGGACGACGGAGAGAGGGTCATGGACTGCACATGAGAGTTCATCGCAACACACATGGCCTCGAAGGAGTCGATTAGCCGCTCGTGACATGCCAGCACCATGAGCACCACTCCCGTGTCAGCACAGCAAACGGTGGCAGAAGACGAGCCATCCAGTGTATCCTGCGCCGCGAATCGAGCTAGCCTGGTGAGAATCTGTGTGAGAGTGCAGCCGGCGTCAAATATCTGACCAACAGAAGGCGACGACATGCTCAAGGGCGTGTCCGCGGACTCTGCATCGATGGTACGAGCTGTTCGATAGATTCGAAGATTTAGATCAGAAAGCTCCTGGATATCTCTTTCGATGTCGACAGAATTTTTTGCTGGTGGACTGCGAGCTAAGATAGGCGGAGGAAGGGGCAAAACGGGGTCTGCGAGTCTCTTGCTGGGATCATCATCATTGCCATCCGAACCATCTCTCAAGGTAAGCCAATCCCCAAACCCAAGCCCGGAATCCCCGTCGATGTCGAGGTTCAGATCAAAAAAAACATCACAACCATCTCCATCATCTTGCATTGCCGAAGACACGGGTCCATCCATGTTTTGTAACGGCTGAAGCAAGCTGTCGGAGTCGGTGTCAAGGCTAGTGCCCCGCGGCGGACATGAAGCTGCCAGAGGCAAGGCGACGATGGAAGAGGAAGCTGATGATAGTCGACGAGATGCTTCTTTGCGTGCTACTGGCCGTCCGGGTCGGAGCTGGGGGCTGTAGACGCAACCCAGTCCAGCTTTTTGGCACCGCTCACATGCCCGGGGCCCAGAGGCCGTCGTCTCCTTGGGCCCAGGGGTTGGGATGCACCGGACCTTTCGTTCGTGGCAGCGATCGCATGACTGTCTTCGGGGGAGCAAGGCGGTGGCCATGGGCATCGGATGACGGAGTTCGCAGGTCGAATCAGTTTCGGCTAAAACTTGGAAAGAGCCGGAGATGATCGCTTGTACCGGGGATGTATGAATGATCGCAAAACGGGACGCTTGACATACTTTGTAAGAAGGTGTCGAGCACTCCAAGATCTTACCAGCGGCAGGGCGTAAACGAGCAGATGGGAATGTATCGGAAAGAGCAATCGAGCCGCGGACTGTCCGCTTGAAGCTCCGCTACCTATGGTGGGGGCTCAGATGTCGCAGCGGTACAGGGCGGGCATGCCGCCCAAAGCGGGTTCAATGATGCAAAGAGGCACGACGAAAGCATTGAGGCCCATGCGACGGGATAAAGGATGGTTGTGAAAAAGCCAGAACATAGGTACACGCCGCTGTAGCGAGCTGGAAGCGGGAAACTACTACCTTCATTGCCCCACAACACTTTCTCTTCATTCGGTTGGGTGCAAGGAAGGTGCTATGGTCGCCACCTTCCACCCCTACGGCAAGATTTTAGGCAGACACTGGAATGAGGCTGGTACTGTCCACAATCCCAACAAATTTTGCCCCCGCACAGTGTGCCGTCACTAGTTCATCGCTTCCACTCTTCGGAACTGTTGCAATGGCTTGGAGCCACAACCGACCATCGGAGCCAGAACCAGATCACGAAACACACCAAAGTCGTGTCCCCCGCTCGAAGGAAGCTATTTCCCCGCCAACATACAGAGATCCTTACCACACACCCCTTAGTCTCGCGTTACGTGCAGTCACCGAGCTCTAGAGGCTTGCGCCGCATGCGCCCCCAACCCGCTGGACACCCACAGACAGCGTCCCGTGGTACATTCCGCCATCTGCGTACAGCTGAACCAACAGCAGCGCTAACCTTTCGAATCAGAGCTGCTGCCCTGTCCAACTCTGCTCGCCTATGACATACCGGGTACGCTTGCACATAGCGATGGCTGCCTGACCTTGTGGCACAGCTTCAGAATGGCCCCCAAACGGCCGGAACTTGGTTAACTTTCTACGCAGGATTTAACTTTGCTGCAGGACCTCGGGTCCCTCATGTAACCGAAAGACCTCATCCAACCAACCAAAGACCTTGCCGTGCAGAGTGGAAAGGGCCCCGACCTTTGCCTGCAGCGACCCACGCCCAACACCCGTCGGAATCCAGAGAGACCTTTCCTGCTCTTTGTCGCCGAGGTGTGCCAAGTCTCGGTAGATACTACACGCGCCCGACTCCAGTGGGAAGTAGGCGAAATCCCTTGCTCCAGAAACCAACACAGGGGCCTTGACCTTACTCAGGAGGGTTGTATTTCCGTCAGCCTGGTTCCTAAGCGAGTAGCGACTCAGCTCGCGGAGCATCTCGGCGGGCGACGCAGCCCCCATCACCCACATAGCGTGGGAAAACTCGCAGCCAGATTGGAAGTTGAGTCGCCCTACAAGACCCAGCAGTGCGTTGACGAAGCCGTCCGCAACCCAGCCCTTGTCGATAGCCGTGGTGAGGATTGGCGGGAGACGTTCCCGGAGTGCGCCACCCAGGTCGTAGAAACCGTCGATCGCCACACATGCCGCAATGCGAGGGTCCGTGGCCCCCCGAAGCGCAAAGTATCCGCCCATGGACACCCCCATCACGGCGACGCGGTCCAAATCCAGCTGCCATTCGGGGTGCTCCTCGGCAATAGTAGCAAGATGGTCCAGCGCCGCACCAATGACAACCTCCCAGTCGGGCCGCAAACGGAGCTTGTCTCGTCGAACCACAATCCCTTGTCCAGGGCCCTCAAACGATAGCGTCGCATAGCCGCGAGAACGCGCTCCCGATGCCGTGAAGTAATACAGCTCTTCTTGTATCGAGTCCAAGCCCCCCGTGTTGATGATGACGGGAGTTTTCCGCCCCGGCGCAGGCGCAGTCGTTGGCAGAAACAAATAACCCGGCAGTGTTGTCGACGTTTTGTTTCCGCCGTCCCTGACATCAACATATGGGATGTCGAGAAAATGCACGGGGCTGCTCATCAGGCCACATGCCGAGCGGAAGTTGGCAATGGCCTTCTCCGTGGCGGAGAGAATCCGGGGATCGTCGGGGTTGCCATGGAGCAGAAACTCGCTCGATCTCCTGTAGTTGCTGGATCGTAAGAACGCCCATAGTGCACTGTTCTTGTCCCCGGAGGTGACCGCGTCCATGGCCACGGCTTCGCTTTGCTCGGCCGCCTCGGTCCATGCCTTATACCAGCTCTCCGGGTCGTTGTTGCGGATCTTGGTGGCGGCTTCGAGACACTCGGCAATGTCGGAGCCAAGAAAAGGAGCGGTTCCAATGAGGCGGAGGAACTCGAAGTTCAGGAAGGGAGAGCAGTTGTGGAGGATGGAATGCATTTTTGGCTAGTAAGGAGAAGTGATGGCCGTGGTTGATGTTGTGATGATACGAGAAGAAACTTAACTCGCGCTTGGAAGCATTGGTTGTCATAATACATTACTTCAGAGAAGAAGTGCCGATGTAACAATTGTGCACGAAGCCACTTCTACCTTAACACTATACTCGGTATGAATCTCGGCGGGTTTTGATTTTGGGGAACCGGAACGTGGCCGAAGCGAATCATGGTGCGCCGTTTGATTCACGGAGGTCAAAAAACCCACCGAAATCCTTCCACCACAGCAAAAGCACGGCCGAGAGTCAAGGCCTTTAGTGCGGCCCAGGGAATCCTCAGTCCACCACACTAAGCTTTTAACTAACCGCGGCAAAGCTCTTTTCCCCGATCTCCTGGCTCATCGTCCAGAACCGCCTGTGGGTCTAGCTGAAGGCCAAGAGGAGACTGATGCTGTCGTGGCTCTGCTGTCGTCGTCTGATTGGGCGTTCGACGTGATGCTGGACTTAACGTGGCTTTTTGGCTTCAGGATCGTGACGGAGGCTTGAAATGGTTAAAGTGACTATACATTAGGTGGTTTTTGTATCCACATTGTCAAGCACAGGTGTGTATTATTAATGGGCTCCGTCCGGCCCGACCGGCTTTTAAACCGACCCACTTTTAGACTACACACTAAAATCGCACCCCCACTACATTACTAACTTTAATTGCCCACAGCTTCGTTAATTAGGTAGCTACATCAATACAGCTTGCAGTTTCAGAATCCTCTTCTTCTAAGAATTCAGAATGTATAATATCCTCCCCAGCAGCTAACCTCTATGCGCGGCGGATCTTATTAATACCAGTAAAGGCTTTATTAAGGTCGATTTTAACCCGCCTTCTCTTCTAGCCTCTTACATGTTTAAGGTCTTCTTAAGCCGCTTGTAATTGTTACTAAATGGTAGCTAATTAAAAGGCTATATTATTAAATCCTTTATAGACCTTTTATATGGAAAGCTACTTACTAGCAATATGTTTAATACTATGTAGAAAACGCTTGCCTTAAGCTGAGAAGTCTTTAACTTTTTTAAAGGTAAATTACATAAGTTAGTCTTTTAAATTCTTATTTAGAATAAGATTATTTAATAACTTAAGGTTAGTAGAAAGTATAAAGCCTATCCTCTATTTCCTAACAGACTTTATAAAAGTCTATTACTCTAGTAATGTAAGAGCTTAGGCTACTGTTATACGTAAGGGGTAAAGTCTGTTACTATTCTTTTAGATAAGAGTCCGTTACGTTTTTCCTAGTTAAATTTTATATAACTAGGTTTATTTAATTCCTAACCTTGTTACATATTACCTTACATCCTTCTAATATCGTACGACACTTTAGTTACTTTCTATTAAGTATTCATTTTTACCATTGGTTTCTTATTAGGGTAGGCTTGTACACGACTTTCTCCTAAGGTTATCTGTGGAAACTGGTTAGTGCTTTCCCTATAACTACTAAGTCGGTTTATTTTATATACCTTTATTACTCTGTTAGATCTTATTATATAAAAGCTTAATTTATACTTTATAATTACTTAATCAGCTTATTTTATATACCTTTCTTATCTTGTAGATCTTATTATACGAGAGCCTAGCCAGTGCTTTTTAATAACTATTATATACTGTATAGAATAGGTAAAACTAAAACTAGTATAGCTAGTTACCTTCTCATTACGGCTTCCTTTTCACGCTGTACAGAACAGGTAAAACTAGGACTAGGGCTGGTTGCCTTCCCACTACAGCTTGCCGTACGGAACAGGTAAAACTAAGACCAGAGTTAGCTACCTTCTCACTACAGCTTACCGATTGGAACAGGTAAAATTAAAACTAAAGCTAGCTACTTTCTCATTATAGCTTGCTATTTAAAACAGGCAAAATTAAGACTAAGGCTAGTTACTTTCTTATTACAGCTTACTATATGGAATAGGCTTACTGTACGGAATAGGTAAAACTAAGACTAAAGCTAGCTGCTTTCTTACTATAGCTTGCTGTTCAGAACAGGTAAAACTAAGACTAGGGCTAGCTACCTTCTCACTACAGCTTGCCGTTTAGAACAGGTAAAATTAAAACTAAAGCTAGCTACTTTCTCATTATAGCTTGCTGTTTAGAACAGGTAAAATTAAGACTAGGGCTAGTTGCTTTCTTATTATAGCTTGCCGTACGGAATAAGTAAAACTAACACTAGCACAGCTAGTTGCTTTCTTACTACAGCTTGCTATATAAAGTTTACATTTATTAATTGTACAGTGTAGGTAATAGTTAATGTAGCTAGTTATCTTTTTATTACAGCTTCCTTTTTACACTGTACGGAATAAGCAAAACTAAGACCTATATAGTTAGTTACTTTCTCATTACCTTTATTAATTATACAGTACAGACAGTAATACTTTTTATTTTTATTTACGTATAAGTTTACATTAGTTAATTTAAGTTATAAGTAGTACTCTTTATTTTTATTTATATATAAGTTAACTTTTATTAATCGTACAGTGCAGATAATAATACTCTTTATTCTTATTTACGTATAAGTTAGCTTTTATTAATTATATAGTATAAGTAGCAGTTAATATAGTTAGTTCCCTTCTTATAATAACTTACTTACTGTACGGAATAGGTAAAACTAAAACTAATATTTAAAGCTAATGTAGCTAGTTACCTTCTTATTACAGCTTCCTTTTTAAGTTAACATTTCCTAATTATATAATAAGGAATATTATTTTTATATAAGTTAGGATTTATTACAGATTCTTCTTACATTACTATATATAAGGTTATTAGGATATTAAAGGGATTATTAAATAATGTTAAAAAAAGAAGGTAAGGCTGTAAATTCAGGCTGTTATTATTATAATTTACTGTTATATAACAGTTATATTACCTTACCCCCATCCTTACTCCTTTATCTCCTCCTCCTCTCCCTTATCCTCCTCCTCTCCCTCTTATATCTCCTCCTCCTTACCCTTATCCTCCTTGTCTTTACTATCGTCTAACTCCTCCTCCTCCTTATTATCGTCTAACTCCTCCTCCTCCTTATTATTATTTAACTCCTCTTAGACCTAATATCTGGCTTTATAGTCCTGGTATTTATAGTTTCTATAAGCACCTTTAAATTAATCTGTTATATAATAGTCTGTAAAGGGTCCTTTAACAAGGTTATAAGTATAGTTAAAGCACTGTATTATACTACCCTGGCTTTAAATTAACACTACGTTTAGGTAACTGGGACGGCTTAGGATACTGGTAAGGTTTAGTCGTCCACGGAACACTTTAATGTCAGCATTAAGGTGCTGGATCAGGGCCTGTTACTGGTCTTATTTTCTTTACATTAATATTATATAGTTTATATTTAAGGGGGACTTACATTAGTGTAAAATAAGGTAAGGTAGTTTATTATAATGGTAAAGCTTATATTATATATGTTAAGATAATAACCGTCTGCTGTTATACAGGTGTTAATAATAACCTAAACACTAGTTATAATTTCGTTTAGAAAAGTGCTTTAGTTATAAATCAAACTAAGAGCCTTCTGAAATTATGTGAAGATCTAAATTATTTAATTATACCGCTTTAACTAATTAATGTATAATGAAATTAATATAATATAAGGGTATAAGGTGGAATGAGGAAGAAGCTGTTTTTTTCTTTAAGTTAAATAAATGTGTTAATAGTTGTATAAGGTTATATACAGTTATATAGTAATGGTTAAGTTTATTCTCCACTTTATCAATTTATATTATATAATAGTAAACTTAAATATAAGGCCTTTATATATCTATAAGGCCTACTTTATATTTTAGGGCTAGTGTGGTGTACTGTATAATTGTGAACTTAAAGCCCCTAGCTTACTGTATAATTGTGAACTTAAGCCCCTAGCTTGCCGTATAATTGTGAACTTGAGCCCCTAGCTTACTGTACGATTATAAACTTAAAGCCCACACCTGATAGCTAATTTACATTTAAGGTTTAATGTGGTTTACCGTATAATAGTAATCTGGTTTACTATATAATAAGAGTGTTAAACGACTAGGTGTTTAAGTATCCACTTTTTATAATTACTTTTTTAAAAGAAACTTCACTACTCCACTTTATAATTATCTATTCTCTATTAAACATCTTTATTAACCCTTATACGAAAGAAGCCTTAACTGTTTAAACTACACTTTTCCACCTTATATCTTTACAGCTTTATTCTCTAATGGGTTTTAAAAGACTATTAGGGTTAGGCACCCTTCTCCTACCTTGTGTGGATAACACCTCCATTATACAATTCTGCTTTACGCTACCATTTTTATTATATAACTCTATTTACTAATAAAGCTTTTAAAACCATAATAAATCTATTTATAACCTTATAAGTATTTAATATCCTTATTTATAAAGAGTGTTAATATAATATCCCTATACAACAGGCCAACACACACCTTTAAACATAATATCACTACATTTCTCTAATATAACAAAAGTCTATTATATAAGTAATATAACACCTCACTTTTATTCCAGATTAAAAAACCTTAAAATTCTTCACTCTTCCACCTATTATAATATTAATAATCCCTAAGCTTACAGGCCTGTACATTAATAGGCTAAAATGCAATTAATATCTATATATCACCTAGTAAGTGCGTAAAATCTAAGAGTATTACCATACGGTGTATAGATAGGCCAATCCCCGAATAAAAGGAGGTGACTAAGTGAAAAAGTCTACTATAGAGTATAATAACCCATAGCAGACTGCTATACAATGCTAGTGATTCTTCCACTTCTAATTTAGAAATGGCTAGTTTAAGGTTCTTTTACTAAATAGCACTAAACCTGTGCTAACCAACACTATACAATTACTAAAACCTGATTTAAAGATTCTATTAACACTCTTTATTAACTTTAATTAAGTTTAATAACATATAACAGACATTAAGAATAATAAGGGTAAAACTAAGTTAAACTTATAACTTAAACGTGTTAATTAGGTTAAGTATTTTACAGATTTTGATATTTAAGTGATTTACTATACAGTATCTTTAGATATTAAGGATAGGTGGGTAGATAAAGATCGTATAGCTAAGAAAACAATCCTCTAATAAGCTTAGGAGAGCTTTTACTATATAGTGCTCTCTGTTTAAGCGTCCTGCTTATATAGGGAGGTTAGCACAGCAGTGTTGTTTGAGATTGGCCGTAAGGCTGTAAATATAAAACTAACTATACTATTCTCTACACACTTAAAACCTTATATAATGTAATAGTATATTACTGTCTAGAAACGAGTAGTTAGGTATATCTTCCAGACGATAGCTTTAAATAATATAAGCCAACCTCTATATAAGTGGACTTATCTATAAACGCTTACTCTTATTAAGTTCTAATAACTTCTTCACTGTATAACAGCCCTTATCCTAGTAGATATTTCCCTAAAGGTGTTAAATTAGGCTTATCTTAACTTTTTAATTATTATTTTAAACCACTCACTTTTTAAGCTAACGTATAATAATGTATTACTCTTTACACTTACTGTTATAGGTGTATAAAACAATAGTGGCTAGGTTCCACTAAAGGAGTATACTATCTTCTACTCTATTATAGTTATAATTATTTATATACTAGTTATATAGCAATCTGTATAAAAGGTTAAGGACGCTAGCGGCAAAGAGTAACTGTTTCACCTTATATAATAAAAGGTTTCCCAGTTTATAATAACTGTTCACTTAAGTAATCTTCTAATATTAATTAACTAGATCTTTAATACTTAATCGTACAGTTTAAAAATCCAGTATACTATATCTATTATAAGCTAACTTTCCTAAGTTAATAACACTGTTACTTTCTAGTAAGTGACGTTTTTTATAGATTCTCTAACTGAGATGTTACATTAAATTATTACTAAGCTTAGCCGTACGATGGATAGTTTGACTTTCTGTTCTATAAAGGTTATATAACTATTTATTAAATGGAAAGATCTGTATAATAATATAGGTAATAATATAATAGGGTTTTTATTTTTAAAGGATCCCTAGAATACCGTTTTAAACGGCTTAAACAGCTTCCTTATATAACAGATTAAAGAGATTCTTAAACTTTAAACACGTTTTCTTAAAGGTTATTATAAGAAACAGCTTTATACAGAGGTGGTAAAGGATTATTTAAGGATAGTTAAGACTTTTTAAGAGCTTTTACTTATTACCATTTATTTACTTATTAGATAGCCTGCTTATATAACTAAACTTCTTAACCTTTAACATATTAACACACTGTATAGCGGCCTTTAAAACATCTTCATCTAGTATAAGATAATTTACATTCTTTTCTAATATTATAAAGGTTATATATTAAGTAATTAAGTAAAGGTTATATATTAATATTTTCCTTATAAAGTAAGAGATTTACTTATACGATACTTAGCTATTATATTACCGTTTAGCTAATAACTTTAACTCAAGCAGGGTATAAGTGGATAACTTAGCTTATTTTTATAAGAATCTCACCTTATATAACTATTAAACATAAAAGGCGACGATAATAATTATACTTTACTATAAAGCTTAAATAAGATACGCCGTCTACTCCAAACACTTACCGTATAGTATATAGGCATACCGTTTACTATTAGCACTTAACGCTATATTATTATTATTATTAAATAATGGTATCTTTATAAGGAGGTTAAGAAAGCTGATAATATAATGTTGTATAAAGATAAGGATATTAAAGATAAAGACTAAATCCCTAATAACATTTTCAACCTTTAAGCTAACCATTCCACTTATATTACTAATACTATATACAGATAGGAGATCTTTATAGGTAATATTAAGTTTATTATATGGTAAGAGCAGTTTTAAAAGATTAGTGTAATGTAGTATCGTTTTCTTAGATTTAGGTTATCAGATAAGTGTTTTAGCTATAAACCTAAAGAAGAACTTTTTAAAGTTAAGCGGTACACTATACGGTAGAGGCGACTAGATCACCTTTAGTGGGTTAATCTACTTAACCATCTTTGCTAATTATTATAAGATCCCATTATTAAGTTCCAGGGTAATTAACAGCTTATGTTAAAAGCTGTTATATAAGGCTTTACACCCATTCTTTAAATTATAAGTATTAAAGGTGGTAAAAGTGTTACCTTTTTACTTCCATTATACGTAACGGGAGACGGAACCACTGTTATAATCGTGCTATTCTTAACATTATAAGATAATATATATAACTAGTACCGTATAATAAGTATATATTATAAGATCTAGTCCGCTAAGGAGGTTTAGATTACTCCTGTTATTTTAATTACCCCTAAGTTATTTATTATACAGAGTTTCTAAGCGTTTCTTTATTAAGTGAATATATAATATTAACTTAACTGGATTATTTTAAATAAATGTTATATAATACTAGACTCTTTATACAACTTCCAGCAGGCATTTTATATAATTAGATTTACACTTCTCTCTATTAGTGTTTAATTGATATTTCTTACAGTAATTATACCCCCTTAAGATAAGGTTAAGTTTTAAACTACACTGGGCTTATAAGCTAAGAGGGCACACGTTATATAAGGGGTTACCACATGGCTAAACATGGCATATAACGTTAAAACCATTCACTTACTAGTAGAGGAGGACGTTAAAGTAGTATTACTAGTTACCTAAGTTATATAATTATATAAGCCTGTTATAAAACTGCCTTTACAGGTTATTATATATTATTAAAGGAAGGATTATGCTAACTATATTACTTAATTACTTTAGTGCTTAGTGTATTATAGTGATATTAGTTTACTAGCTAAGTAAAGCAGTATTGTACGGTAATGGGTTAAGTAAGGCGGCGTTATTATAGTAATTAATACACTTAGTGCTAGGATTAATATCCCTATCCTCTATTCCCTAACGGACTTTATAAAAGTCTGTTACTCTGGTAGTGTAGGAGCTTGGGCCACCGTTATACACAGGGGGTAGAGTCTGTTATAACTTTTCTAAATAAGAGTCTATTACGTTTTTCCCAGTTAAATTTCGTGTAACTAGTTTTATTCAATTCCCAACCTTATTACATATTACCTTACGTCCTTCTAACATCATATAACACTCTAGTCACTTTTTATTAAGTGTTCATTTTTACCTTTAATTTCTTATTAGGGTAGGCTTATATATAACTTTCCCCTAAGGTTATCTGTAGAAACTGGTTAATACCCTCCCTATAACTACTAAGTCAGTTTATTCCACATGCCCTTATCACTTTACTGGATCTTATTATATAAGAGCCTAGCCTGTACTTTTTAATAACCATCACACACTATACAGAACAGGCAAAACTAAAACTAGTATAGCTGGTTACCTTCTCACTACAGCTTACTATATAGAATAGGTAAAACTAAGACTAAAGCTGGCTGCCTTCTTACCACAGCTTACCATACAGAACAGGTAAAACTAAAACCATAACTAGCTGCCTTCTCACTACAGCTTGCTGTACGGAACAGGTAAAATTAAAACTATAGCTAGCTGCCTTCTCACCACGGCTTACTATATAGAACAGGCTTGCCATTTAGAACAGGCTTGCCGTTTAGAACAGGTAAAACTAAGATTATAGCTAGCTGCCTTCTCACTACAGCTTGCCGTATGGAAAAGGCAAAACTAAGACTATAGCTAGCTGCCTTCTTATTACAGTTTATTATTTAAAACAGGTAAAACTAAAACCAGGGCTAGCTACCTTCTTATTACAGCTTACCGTTTAAAACAAGTAAAACTAAAACTAAGGCTGGTTACCTTCTTATTATAGCTTGCTGTACGGAATAGGCAAAACTAACACCAGTATAGCTAGTTACCTTCTTACCACGGCTTACTATATAGGGTTTGTATTTGTTAATTGTATAGCGCAGGTAATAGTTAATGTAACTGGTTACCTTCTTATTACAGCTTCCTTTTCACACCGTACGGAATAGGTAAAACTAAAACCTGTATAGTTAGTTACCTTCTTACCACCTTTATTAATTATACAGTATAGATAATAATACTCTTTATTTTTATTAAGGTTACAGTTTACATTAGTTAATTTAAGTTACAGGTAGTACTTTTTATTTTTATTCACGTATAAGTTAACCTTTATTAAATATACAGTGCAGGTAATAGTACTTTTTATTCTTATTCGTATATAGGTTAACTTTTATTAATTATACGGTGCAGGTGGCAGTTAATATAGTTAGTTACCTTCTTATAATAACTTACTTATTATATAGAATAGGTAAACTTAAAACTAATATCTAAGGTTAGTATAACTAGTTACCTTCTTATTATAACTTCCTTTTTAAGTTAACATTTCTTAATTATATAATAGGGAATATTATTTTTATATAAGTTAAGATTTATTACAGATTCTTCCTACAGTACTGTATATAAGGTTATTAAGATATTAACAGGATTGTTAAATAGTATTAAAAAAAGAAGGTAAAGCTGTAAATTTAGGTTATTATCATTATAATTTACGGTTATATAACAGTTATATTACCTTACCCTTACCCTTACTCCTTTATCTCCTCCTCCTCTCCTTTATCCTCCTCCTCTCCCTTTTATATCTCCTCCTCCTCACCCTTATCCTCCTTATCTTCACTATCATCTAACTCCTCCTCCTCCTCACTCTTATTTAACTCCTCCTCCTCCTTATTATTATTTAACTCCTCCTCCTCCTTACTATTGTCTAACTCCTCTTAAACCTGGCATTTAGCTTTATAATCCCAGTATTTACAGTTTCTATAAGCACCCTTAAATTAGTTTATTATATAATAGTCTGTAAAGGGTCCTTTAACTAGGTTACAGGTACAGTTAAAGTATTATATTATACCACCCTAGCTCTAGATTAACACTATGTTTAGGTAGTTAGGATGGCTTAGGATATTAGTAAGGTTTAATCGTCCACGGAACACTTTAATATCAGTATTAGGGTGTTAGATTAGGGCCTGCTGCTAGTCCTATTTTCTTTACGTTAATATTATATAGCTTATATTTAGGGGGGACTTATATTAATATAGAATAGGGTAAGGTAGTTTATTATAGTGGTGGAGTTTATGTTATACGTGTTAAAATGATAATTATCTGTTATTATATAGGTGTTAGTGATAACCTAGACACTGGTTATAATTTTGTTTAGAAAAGTGCTTTAGTTATAAATTGAACTGAGAGCCTTTTAAAATTATATAAAGATTTAAACCACTTAGTTATACCACCTTAGCTGATTGATGTATAATGAAATTAACATAATATAAGGGTATAAGGTGGAATAAGGAAGGAGCTGTTTTTTTCTTTAAGTTAGATAGATGTGTTAGTAGTTGTATAAGGTTATATGCAGTCGTATAGTAATGGTTAAGTTTATTCTCCACTTTATTAGTTTACACTATACAGTAGTGAACTTAAACATAAGGCCTTCACATACCTACAGGGCCTACTTTACATTTTAAGGCTGGTGTAGTGTACTGTATAATCGTAAACTCAGAGCCCTTAGCTTACTGTATAATTATAAACTTAAAGCCCCCACCTAATAGCTAATTTATATTTAAGGTCCAGTGTGGTTTACCGTACATTAGTGATCTGGTTTACTATATAACAGGAGCGTTAAATAATTAGGTATTTAAATATCCACTTTTTATAATTGCTTTTTTGAAAGAAACTTCACTGCTCTACTTTATAATTATCCATTCTCCATTAAACATCTTTATTAACCCTTATATAAAAGAAGCCTTAACTATTTAAATTACCCTTTCCACTTTATATCTTTATAGCTTTATTCTTTAATGGGTTTTAAAAGATTACTAGGGTTAGGCACCCTTCTCCTACCTTATATAGACAATACCTCTATCGTACGATTCTGCTTTACGCTGCCATCCTTATTATACAACTTCATTTACTAATAAAGCTTTTAAAACCATAATAAATCCATTTATAACCTTACAGGCATTTAATATCCTTATTTATAAAGAGTGTTAACATAGTATCCCCGTGTAAGAGGCTAACACACACCTTTAAATATAATATCGTTACATTTTACTAATATAACGAAAGTCTATTATATAAGTAATATAACACCTCACTTTTATTCTAGATTAAAAAGCCTTAAAATTGTTCACTTTTCTACCCACTGTAATATTAGTAATCCCTAAGCTTACAGGGTTATACGTTAATAGGTTAAAATGTAATTAATATCCGTATATCACCTGGCAAGTATGTAAGATCTAAGAGCATTGCCGTACGGTGTATGGATGGGCCAATCCCTAAACAAAAGGAGGTGATTAAGTGAAAAAGTCTATTATAAAGTATAATAACTTATAGCAGACTGCCGTACGATGCCAGTAATTCTTCCACTCCCGATTTAAAAATGGCTGGTTTAAGGTTCTTTTACCAGATAACATTAAACCCACACCAGTTAACACTATATAATTACTAAAGCCTGATTTAGAGATTTTATTAACACTCCTTATTAACTTTAACTAAATTTAATAATATATAACAGATATTAAGAATAATAAGGGTAAAACTAAGCTAAACCTATAATTTAAACGTGTTAATTAGGCTAAGCATTTTACAGATTTCAATATCTAAGTGATTCACCGTGTAATATCTTTAAATATTAAAGATAGGTAGGCAGATAGAGATTATACAGCCGAGAAAACAGTCCTCCAGCAAGCTTAAAAGAGCCTCTACCATATAGTACTCTTTACCTAAACGTCCTACTTATACAGGGAGGTTAGCACAGCAGTGTTATTTAAAATTAGCTGTAAAGCTGTAAACATAAAGCTAACTATACTATTCTTTACACACTTAAAACCTTATATAATATAACAGTATATTATTATTTAAAAACAAGTAGTTAAGTATATTTTCTAAATAATAGCCTTAAATAATATAAGCTGACCTTTATATAAGTGGACTTATCTATAAACGTTTACTCTTACTAAATTCTAATAACTTCTTTACCGTATAACAGCCCCCATCCTAGCAGATATTTCCCTAAAGGTGTTAAATCAGGCTTATCTTAACTTCTTAATTACTATTTTAAACCACTCACTCTTTAAACCAATATATAACAGTGTGTTACTCTTTACACTTGCCGCTATAAGTATATAAGATAATAATAACTAGGTTCCATTAAAGGAGTATATTATCTTTTACTTTATTATAATTATAATTACTTATATACTAATTATACAGCAATCTATATTAAAGGTTAAGGACGTTAGTAGTAAGGAGTAACTGTTTCACCTCGTATAATAAAAGGTTTCCCAATTTATAATAATTATTCACCTAGGTAATCTTTTAACACTAATTAACTAGATCTTCAATACTTAGTCGTACGGCTTAAAAATCCAGTATACCACATCTATTACAGGCTAATTTTCCTAAGTTAATAATACCGTTACTTTCCAGTAAGTGACATTTTCTATAAATTCTCTAACTAAAATGTTACATTAAATTATTACTAAGCTTAACTGTATAATAAATAACTTAACTTTCTATTCTATAAAAGTCGTATAACCATTTATTAAATGGAAGGATCTACACGATAATATCGGTAATAACATAGTAGGGTTCTCATTTTTAAAAGATCTTTAAAATACCACTTTAAACGGCTTAAACAGCTTCCTTATATAACAGATTAAAAAGATTCCTAAACTCTAAACACACTTTCTTAAAGGTCATTATAAGAAACAGCTTTCTATAAAGGCGGTGGAGGATTACCTAAGGACAGTTAAGACTTTCCAGGAGCTTTTACTTATTATTATTCATTTACTTACTAAACAGCTAGCTTATATAATTAAACTTCTCAGCCTCTAACATATTAACACACCATATAGCGGCCTTTAAAACATCTTTATCCAGTATAAGATGATTTATATTCTCTTCCAGTACTATAAAAGCTATGTATTAAATGGTCAAGTAAAGGTTATATATTAATATCTTCCCTGTAAAGTAGGAGACTTACTTATATAATACTTAGTTATTATACTACCATTTAACTAATAACTCTAACTTAAATAAGGTATAAGTAGATAACTTAACCCATTTCTATAGGAATCTTACCTTATACGGCTATTAAACATAAAAGATAATAATAATAGTTATACTCTGTTATAAAGCTTAGATAAGATACACTATTTACTCTAAACACTTACCATACAGTATATAAGCACACCACTTACTATTAACACTTAACACCACATTACTATTATTATCGGACGATGGTATCTTTATAAAAAGGTTAAGAAAGCTAATAATATAATATCGTATAAAGATAAGGATATTAAGGACGAAGACTAAATCCCTAATAATATTTTTAACCTTTAAACTGGCCATTCCACTTATATTACTAATATTATATACAGACAGGAGATCTTTATAAGTAACACTAGGGTTATCGTACAGTAAGAGCAATTCTGGAAGATTAATATGATGTGGTATTATTTTCTTAAATTTAGGCTATTAAATAAGCATCTCAGCCACAAACTTAAAGAAGAACTTTTTAAGGTTAAGCAGTACACTGTACAGTAGCGGCAACTAGATCACCTTCAGTAGGTTAATTTATTTAACTATCTTCACTAATTATTATAAAATCCCACTACTAAGTTCCAGAGTAACTAACAGCCTGTATTAGAAGCTATTATATAAGGCTTTACACCTATTCTTTAAATTATAAGCATTAAAGGTGGTAAAAGTGTTACCTTCTTACTTCCATTATATATAACGGGAGATAAAACCACTATTATAATTATACTATTTTTGTTGGGTTTTTACAACCCTAACCCGGCCAGTGTGGTTAGAACAGTGTGGCTGGATCCACGCAGCCGCTCCGCGGCTGCATCCGTGGATCTGCACAGCCAAGAACACCAGACTCCACTGCCAACCTCGTATTCAGTCAGCTAACCTCGCTTCGCAGAAGCGAGTGTGGCCAATGCACTCCGTGCACTGGCCACCCTCACGGCTATAATAACACGGCTTCCACTCTTAAAGATAGAAAGAATTAATCACCTTTAACACACTGCTTTCCAATGCCTTAACCCCTTTTGCATTTTAACAATTTTTAATATTATAAGACAACATATATAACCAGTGCCGTATAATAAGTATATAATGTAAGATCTAGTCCGCTAAAGAGGTTTAAATTACTCTTATTATCTTAATTACCCTTAAATCGTTTATTATAAAGAGTTTCCAGGCGTTTCTTTATTAAGTGAACGTATAATATTAATTTAACTAGATTATTTTAAATAAATGTTATATAATACTAGACTCTTTATATAACTTCCAGCAGGCATTCCGTATAATTAGATCTACGCTTCTTTTTATTAATATTTAACTAATATTTCTCACAACAACTATACCCCCCTAAGATAAGGCTAAGTTTTAAACTACACTAGGCTTATAAGTTAAAAAGGCACATATTATATAAGAGGTTACCACACAGCTAAACATAGCATACGACGTTAAAACCATTCACTTACTAACAGAGGAGGACGTTAAAGTAATATCACTAGTCACCTAAGTTATATAGTTATATAAGCCCGTTATAAAACTACCTTTACAGGTTATTATATACTGTTAGAGGAAGGATTATATTAACTATATTATTTAGTTACTCCAGTACTTAGTATATTATAATAATGTTAATTTACCAGCTAAGCGAAACAGTATTATACAGCAATAAGTTAAGTAAGGTGGCGCTATTATAGCAACTAATACACTTAATATTAGGATTAATATCCTTAATATACAACTGGTTTTACATTTTAACTAGCCCCGATTATTATAAGATTTCATACAGGAAAGTGAGCGCGCTAGGTAAGATAGTTATCTTTATTACTCTATTATTATTCTTACTACTTACTATACGACATATACCTAGCCTGTTATAAGGAAAGAGGATATTATAAAGTATATGTTAAATATAGTGTTATATTAACGTATAATTCTATCTTAAGTGATAAATAGTCAGATGGACTAAATAGAATGTAAAGATAGTAAACAGAGTTATATTCTCTACTATATAAGGTAGCAGATAATATAACAAGCAGATGTGGACGAAAAGGTGGAAGTTAATAAGCTAATTTATAATGTTAGGTTTATTACATAAGTTAAAATAGCACGTCTTTAAAAGGTAAGCTAACAGGTGGATAAGTTTATATAATGTTTAAAGTTCTGTAACCAGCAATATATCTTATATATTATTTAGTAAGGGTTATCGTACTAAACACACCTTATCCTCTATTCCCTAACGGACTTTATAAGAGTCCGTTACTCTAGTGGTGTAGGAGCTTAAGCTACCGTTATACGTAGGGGGTAGAGTCCGTTACGACTTTTCTAAATAAGAGTCTGTTATGTTTTTCCCAGTTAAATTTCGTGTAACTAGTTTTATTTAATTCCTAACCTTATCACATGTTACCTTACGTCCTTTTAATATCGTATAACACTTTAGTTACTTTTTATCAAGTGTTCATTTTTGCCTTTAGTTTTTTATTAAGGTAAGCTTGTGTATAACTTTCCCTTAAGGTCACCTATGGAAACTGGTTAGTGCCCTCCTTATAACTGTTAAGTCGGTTTATTCCACATACCCTTATCACTTTATTAAATCTTATTATATAAGAGCCTAGCCTATGCTTTATAATTGCCTAGTTAGCTTATTTTACACATCTTTCTTATCTTATAGATTTTATTATACGAGAGCCTAACCTGTACTTTCTAATAACCATCACACACTGTATAAAACAGGTAAAATTAAGACTAGTATAGCTAGTTGCCTTCTCACTATAGCTTACTGTATAGAACAGGTAAAACTAAAATTAAAGCTGGCTGCCTTTTTACTACAGCTTGCTATATAGAATAGGTAAAACTAAGACTAAGGCTAGTTACCTTCCCATTATAGCTTGCCGTTTGGAACAGGCAAAACTAAGACTAAGCTTAGCTGCTTTCTCACTACAGCTTACCGTATAGAACAGGCTAACCGTTCGGAACAGGCAAAACTAAAACTAAAGCTAGCTGCTTTCTTACTATAGCTTTCTGTACAGAATAAGCAAAACTAAGATTAAGGCTAGCTGCCTTTTTACTATAGCTTTTTATATAAAACAGGCTTACTGTATAAAACAGGTAAAACTAAGACTAAAGCTAGCTACCTTCTCACTATAGCTTGCTGTACGGAACAGGTTTGCCGTTTAGAATAAGTAAAATTAAAACTATAGCTAGCTGCCTTCTCACTATAGCTTACTGTTTAGAACAGGTAAAACTAAAATTAAGGCTAGTTACCTTTTTATTATAACTTACTGTTTAAAATAGGTAAAACTAAAACTAAGGCTAGTTACCTTCTTATTATAACTTATTATATAAAATAAGTAAAACTAAAATTAAAACTAGTTACCTTCTTACTATAACTTACTATTTAAAACAGGTAAAACTAAAACTAAAGCTAGTTACTATCTCACTATAACTTAATGTTTAAAATAAGTAAAATTAAGATTATAATTAGCTACCTTCTTATTACAGCTTGTTATACGGAACAGGTAAAATTAAAACTATAACTAGTTACCTTCTTACCACAGTTAGGGTTAGGGTTAGGGTTAGGGTTAGGGTTAGGGT